>CXWL01005523.1_pt1 | contig 130682 bp, 124 predicted proteins | sample 590931 | NCBI WGS metagenome assembly CXWL01 (sample SAMEA3498368, study PRJEB10139) | groundwater metagenome | biome: water well; material: biofilm material | place: Germany | collected 2015-04-27
GACAGGCCGGATTGGCTGTACTTAACGTATTACCAGGGGCTGGTGTACCGGTACACGGAACCGCAGGCATAAAATGAATTGCTCCGGTAAAAAATCTCGCATTGAAAGTAGGGCTTGCAAAACCACCTGCATAACCAACATTCAGGCCGCCTATTTGGAAATTACCCAGTTTTAAATTAATACCCGCAGTAGAAAATGTATTCGGAGTTGGCTGACCAGCCCCGGTACCACTACCCGTTCCGCTATAGGCAATCCCATTGGATGATTGTAATGCAAATCTGTAAGTGGCTCCCGCAGGTATCATAAAGCCTAATCCGCTAAGAACCGTAACAACCCCGTTGGCAGCAACTGTTACAGGGCTTCCGGTTGCGACTGATGTCCAAACTGGAGTAGATATAGCAGGAACTCCCGAAAGCGACGTAGACGAGTACCATAAGGTAGCAACTGTACCTGAAAAAGCTGTATTTAACCGACAGTCAACTTGTGTTAACAGAATTGATGCCGCAGTCGTATTTTCAACGATAAAGGTTATAGCAGAATTAACGGCACCAAAATTATTTGTACCGGCGTAGTTAGTTCCGCCTGACGTAGAAATGGTTTGAGCATTTATCTGATTTCCCAGAAAGCAAAACAAAACAAATAAAACCGGTAATACCCGCAAGTATTTGTTCCATTTTTTTTTAAGCGTAGAGATTGGTTGCATATTGTAGGTTTTAATAAATTAAAAAACCTGTCCGATAAAATGACAGGCATTTAGTGTTAAACTATTATTGTTCAATAAAACATTTATTCTTAAAGTAAATTTTTATCATGCTGGCGAACTATTACATGTAAAAAACAATCACCATTTATCCACTTCCTCTGCCCCCTTGTCTGTGGCAGCACCCACTTCCGCAACAGGAACAGCTTCTTCGCTCTTTTCTGCCGCAACTTCTGTTATTGTTTCAATAACATTGTCGTTTACCAATTCAACAGTATTGGTGGCGGCGGCTCCATTATGGTGATATACCTCATCCTGATTTTCATCGTGATTGAAAGCATCGAAATCGAAATCCGGCATCAGCTCTGTTTTTACATAATCAACTGCCTCACCCAATGCTTTAATAAATTTGTTAAAGTCTTCTTTATATAAAAAGATTTTGTGGCGATCATACCCGTTGTCGTCAAACCGTTTGCGGCTTTCTGTAATTGTCAGGTAATAATCGTTGCCACGGGTAGCTCTTACATCGAAAAAATAGGTTCTTCTTTTTCCGGCACGGAGGCGTTTACTAAAAATGCTCTCCATTTTCTTGTCATTATTCTCATTATTCTCGTACGCCACTGTTATAAGATTTTAGCAGTTAAGGAATAGCTTTGATTTTGGAAGTCACAAATATAGAGATGTTTTTGGAACAGACAAATTGAGTCTGGAGCCTGAGATCATGAGTTCCGGGTTCCGGCAAACAACTCCGGAATTATGGCTCCGTGTTGCTCCCCTGTTGCTGCTGGCTGGCATACAGTCCGGCATAATAGCCATTCCGGGTAAGCAACTGTTGGTGGGTACCCTGTTCCACAATTTTCCCGTCATCCAAAACCACTATTTTATCAAAATTGAAAGGGGAGTAAATACGATGAGTAATAATAATGGCCGTTTTACCCTGCAGATACCCGTTCAAATTCCCGATCATTTCTTTCTCTGTTCTGGCATCAACAGAACTGAAACAATCATCAAAAATAACAAGGCCCGGATTTTTGAGTAAGGCCCGTGCAATTGATACCCGTTGTTTTTGCCCGCCGCTCAGGGTTACTCCCCGTTCTCCGATCATGGTATCGTACTGATGTACAAACCCGGCAATCTCCTTATCAATACTTGCCTGCCTGGCCGCTTTTTCAATGGCGGCCCGATCAGTTATTCCTGATCCAAAACCAATATTATTCTCTACCGTTTCGCTAAACAAAAAAACATCCTGTGGCACATAGCTGATTTGGCTCCGCAGCGACTCCAGGTCGAGTTGTTGAATATTTTTATTATCCAGTTCAATCTTTCCGCTGGTAACATCATACATACGCAACAGTAATTGTGCAACAGTTGATTTGCCGCAGCCAGTTCTTCCAACAATTGCCACCTTCTCCCCTTTTTTAATCTGCAGATCAAAATTTTTCAATGCATGAATGCCTGTATGAGGATAAATAAAATTTACTTTTTCAAAATTTATGTTCCCCTGCAGGTTTTGCTTACCTGCATCAGCAGGATTTTGAATGCTGGGTTCTGTTTGCAAAAACTCATTTATTCTTTTTTGCGAAGCCGCCGCTCTTTGAATCATACTGGCGGTAAGTCCAATGGCACTCACAGGAAAAGTCAGCATATTCACATACATTACAAACTCTACAATGGTAGCCAGATTGGTCTTCCCCGGATCGGCAATATGATGCAATCCGCCAATCATAATGGTAAGCAAAGTACTCAGCCCAATCAGGAATGTTATAGAGGGGAAATAAATGGCTTCTACTTTGGCCAGGCTCACCGCATTTTTTTTATACTCTTCGCTGTTCCGGGCAAAGTATCCCAGCATTGCTTTTTCCTGCATAAAAGATTTAATAACCCGTATCCCTGAATAAGATTCCTGCGCATTCGTTGTAAGATCAGACAACGAAGCCTGTATTTGCTCACTTTTCTTATTAATTGTGTTGTTGACAAAATAAATAGTAATGGCCAGGATTGGCAGCGGGGCCAGCACATACAGGGTTAGTTCTGCATCTCTTTTCAGCATAAAGAAAACACTGAGAGAAATGATGGCAACAAGATTTGCAAGGTACATAATAGCCGGCCCGGTAAATAGCCGGACACGGCTTACATCTTCTGTAATGCGGTTCATCAGGTCGCCGGTGCTGTGTGTTTTATAAAAAGCAGTATCTAGTTGCTGGTAATGGTTATAAATCTCATTTTTCTGATCGTATTCAATATGGCGGCTCATTACAATTATTGTCTGCCGCATAAGAAACAGGAAAAAACCACGAAACAAGGCGAGCAATAAGATAGTAATACCACAAAGTGCCACTACTCTCATCCAGGCGTATCCCGAACCAGATATACTAAGGATTATTTCATTGACCAGGACATCGTATTCAGGAGGGTTTTTGGGTGGGGTGTAGCCAGGAAATAATTGCTGTACAAAATCTATCACAAAGCCGGTAACCTGGGGTGACAGTACGTTGAAATAATTAGACAGAAAAACAAACAGCACCCCTATCCCAAGACGGATACGATATTTCCAGAAATATTTATTGAGAGCTTTTAAATGCTTCAACGAAAAATGTTTGCAGCGAAATTAGTTGATGCAGGATTATTATTTGGAAGATAGTGGATCAGACGTTTATTTTGCACCCGGAGAGATGGCAGAGCGGTCTAATGCGGCGGTCTTGAAAACCGTTGACTCAAAAGGTCCGGGGGTTCGAATCCCTCTCTCTCCGCCAGATAGCATTTCAAAAAGTATCAAATCCTTGCAAACTCAATGGTGGCAAGGGTTTTTTATTTTGGGTACCCCTCAAATCATTCAAAAATCTTCAAAGAAAATGGTCTAATTCGAGACCTTTTCTCTTATCATTTTATACCTTAAGCGTATGAAAGGCAGTAATGACAGAAAATGGATAGCAATAATTATACTAATTGCTTCCCTTATCTTTTTTGCACTTGGTTTTATGTACCCGCTACTGCAAACAGGCTTTGGCATCGGGCCATTTACCATCAAAAAAGATTATGTCTATATCGGCACTTCTTTCCGGTATTTTTTTAACAACGGAGAAACCTTTATTGGGTTACTGCTCCTTTTTTTTACTATTATCTTCCCGGTTATTAAATACATTTTCCTTTTCCTGACATTATTGGGACAAAAAATGCCCCGTCATGCCGCCTTTGCAACAGCATTGGAAATCATTAATAAATGGTCAATGCTGGATGTATTTGTAGTGGCTGTGCTGATTCTCAATATGAAATTTGACTCCAGCATAATTGTGTCCAAACTGGAAAGCGGCACTACACTGTTCGCCCTGTCGGTGGTATTGCTGATGACCAGCTCGTTTATTGCCCGCAAAATGATTGGGCAGCAACCTGGATCGGTTAAATAGTTTTGGAACAGGTTGTATCTTTTCGTAATTTTCATAAAGAAAATTTTGTTGTATGAGTACTGTGTCTTCCGTTATTAACCGAAAAGGTGGCTTGCCAGTAACCGTATTACCTGAAACTTCAGTAACGGAAGCACTAACAATAATGGCAGGAAAGAATATCGGATCGGTCGTAGTAATGCAAAATGGCGAATACATGGGAATAATGACTGAAAGGGATTATTCCCGCAAAGTATTATTGAAGGGGAAAAATTCCACCTCTACCAAAGTATCAGAAATCATGTCAACCGATTTGCCTTTTGTAAGCCCGGCTGACAGCATTGAACATTGCATGCAACTGATGACGGAAAAAAATATCCGCTACATGCCGGTATTTGACAATAATAAACTTACCGGCATTATTTCGATGAGTGATGTGGTAAAGGAAACCATACTGGCACAAAAAGAAACCATAAACCAGCTCCACAACTATATCAACAGCTGACTTACACACTCGTTAAATACAAAGCGAAACCCCGTAAGGCTTCGCTTTTTTTATTCCTCCTCAATCCGATAGCTAGCGGGTTTCTTTACTTCCACAACAACCAGGTCTTTTATATCCACCTGCATTGGTATCAATCCAACTTTTACCACTGCTCTTTTTCCCCTCATTTCCATCACCTCCCCCACCTGGTGGTTCTTTTTCATCTTCACCGTATCGCCAATTTTGATTTCGCCGCCAACCTCGCTGAATTTTGAATCAATCTTTTTCTGCATCTTACTTACTACTTTCTTTTCATCTTTTTTAAACAGGAGTGCCTCCATTAGCTTAATCACCTTATTCTTATTCTCTTCTTTTCGCCACTCTGTCAGCATCTGTTTCAGTTTTCTTTCCATATCTTTCAAATAAGCTATCCGGTTCTCACCCACCCGGTTTTGTTCTTTCAACAGCTCCACCTGCTGACGATGCTTTTCTTTATCCAGTGTTAGCAGCATTTCTTTCTTTAATTTTTCATTCTCTTTCATCATCTGATGTAATTCCATCTCTCTTTTCTGAAGATCCTGCAAATCCTGCTCGGTGCGGTTCAATAGTTTATCCAAACGAAACTGGTCTCCGTCCACCAACTGCTTTGCCCGGTTTATCAGATTCTTATCTAATCCAATTCTTTCAGCAATAGAAAAAGTATAAGAGCTTCCGGGTTTACCCACTAACAGTTTATACAGTGGCTGTAAGTTTTTCTCATCAAAAGCCATTGCCCCATTAATGATACCTGCCGTTTTTCCTGCCATTACTTTCAGATTGAGATAATGAGTGGTTACAATGCCAAAAGCATGTTTCTTTGCCAGTTCCTGTAAAATCACTTCGGCAAAAGCGCCGCCAAGGTTAGGATCGCTGCCACTTCCCAATTCATCAATAAAAAATAAGGTACGCCCATTCGCCTCTTCCATAAAACGCTTCATATGCAACAAGTGGCTACTGTAAGTACTCAACTCAAACTCTATGCTCTGTGTGTCACCAATATGAATCATCAACTGTTTGAAAATCCCAAATTGTGAAGACGGGTGTACCGCCACCAGCAAACCACTCTGCACCATCATCTGCAACAGGCCAACCGTTTTCATAGTAACTGTTTTGCCCCCTGCATTCGGGCCACTGATAACCAAAATCCTTTTTGTATCATCCAAAGTAATTGTAACCGGAATAGTTGGCTTTCCGGTTCGCCGATTATAGAGGTATAATAAGGGATGATATGCATCCACTAAATGAAGATGGGCTTTATCTGTAACGGCAGGATACTCGCCTTTTATTTCAACCGCCAGTTTTGCTTTAGCCCGGATAAAATCAAACTCACCAACCACAACATGCCACGCAGTAAGTAAGGGTGCATAAACAGAAAGCTTTGCCGTCAATTCCCTTAAAATACGATATACTTCTTTGCGTTCATCACTTTCCAGTTCATAAACTGCATTATTCAGCTCTACAGTTTCTGCTGGCTCTACAAAAGCTGTCTTACGGCTGTCGCTTTCACCATGCAATATTCCTTTCACCGTTCTTTTTTGTTCTGCAAAAACCGCCAGTACCCTTCGGCCATTCATAAAGCTCTCTTCTATCTCAGCAAGGTGACCCTGCTTATTAAGTTTAGTAACGATCTTATCAAAAAGCCTCCGTAGCTCATTTCGTTTACGGTACAAACTCATCCGGATATTTTTCAAATCATCCGAAGCATTATCTTTTACCTGCCCGTATTCGTCGAGCACATCATTGATCATGGCAGCAACCGCCTTTTCAAAATGAGTACTGCTGATAACTTTTGCCAACCCTTCGTACACCTGTTTTCTTTCATCATCAAACCACCGGAATATTTTTTCAATACTTTCTGACAGCTTTCTTACCTGTTGCAACTCTTCACCCCCAAGCACTGCACCCGGTATTGACAGTAGTTTTAATTCTTTGGCAAGATTGAGTATATAATCGTTGGGGAAATAAATACTGTTAGCAATTAGTTGCCGGTATTCATGGCTCTGTTTCAGCTCAGTTTCCACAAATTCTTTGCGGGTATGAATACGGAGCTGCTGCGCCTTAGTGCGGGCATGGTCAGTCTGGCAATAATTTGCCAGCAATTCTTTTACTTTATTAAACTCAAGCTGTACGTATGCTGATTCCGGGAAAAGTTTCATAGTTGTGTTGTCAGGAAATATTCTGTCTTTAATTGCCTGCAAAGTTAATTGTATTAACAAACCTTTGCCTTTCACAATATTGCTGTTAACAATATCTCAAAAGCGGGTTAATACCAGCTAACTGACAAACTACCGGCTTATCTTTACTGTAAATTGCACGAAATTTATCATGCAGAAACAAAAACTTCATATCATGAAGACCATGCTTTCTTCAGCAATCGTAGGGTTAACCACCCTGCTTTCCTGTGCACAAAAATCACCAACAACCAATAAAATTACTATGGATACTACAGAACTAAAAAGTCCACAACCGCTTGCCGTTGCAGAAACAGCCACTTTTGCCAACGGCTGTTTCTGGTGCACCGAGGCCATTTTTGAAGAGTTGGATGGCGTTATCAGTGCCACTTCCGGCTATACTGGTGGCGAAACGAAAAACCCGACCTATAAACAAGTTTGCTCCGGGGAAACCGGCCATGCAGAATGTTTGCAGATTGTTTATGATCCGTTGAAAATTACCTTTGACGAATTGCTGGCAGTATTCTGGGAAACACATGACCCCACCACACTCAACCGCCAGGGTGCTGATGCAGGCACTCAATACAGAAGTGGTATTTTTTATCACAACCAGGAGCAAAAAGAAAAAGCTGAAAAATATAAAATTGACCTGGATAAAAGTGGCGCTTTTGATAAGCCGGTTATTACCGAAATAACTGCTTTCAGTAAATTTTATCCGGCGGAAGATCATCACCAGCAGTATTTTGAAAACAATGAGGATTCAAATCCTTATTGCAAAATTGTAATCCGGCCCAAGCTGGATAAGTTCCGCAAGGTATTTAAGGATAAATTGAAACAGCATTAATGCGGCTGATAATTCTTCTTATTTTAAATTGATAAAAAGATTTCCCCGCCCGAAGTCCTCAATGCAAAGTATTTTCATAAGGGGTATCATACCGGCTTTGCGGGTATGATACCAAAGTGAAGTGTAAAACAATCCAACAACTTTTCACCCGGAAGAAAACCAACACACCGTAATTAAACTGAAAGAAGTAATTCTATATGAAAAGTAGTGCCTCTGTCTTGTCCTGTTTCAAACCATATTTTCCCTTTGGCCTGTTCTACAATTCCTTTGCACATAGCTAATCCTAAACCTGTGCCGGATGATTTGGTGGTAAAGTTGGGAATAAAGATCTGCTCCTGCATTTCGGGGGCTATGCCTTCCCCGTTATCTTTTATACTTATCCGGATAGTATCATTATTTCTTACTTCACTCACCTCTATTTTGCAAATACCATTGCCCTGGCAGGCTTCTACCGCATTGGCAAAAAGATTGGTGAACAGGCGGTTCATCTGTGTTTTATCTGCATTTACCATCACCCGTTCGTTAACCGGTCGCCAGTCAAATTGAACATTCTCGTTTGTTTTGTACAGTTCTTTCAATGAACTAATAACATCATGCAAATCAAAATGGGAGACATCAGTAGTACCGATATTGGCAAACTGGGAGAAGTCAGCAGCAATTTTAGAAAGATGATCAATCTGCTCCACCAGTGTATTGGCCACACTGCTGGACAATTCTTTAACATTCGGCTGATTATTGTTAATGGCTTTCTGCAAATACTGGATGCTGAGCTTCATCGGTGTCAGCGGGTTTTTAATTTCATGGGCCACCTGTCTTGCCATTTCCCGCCAGGCACCTTCTCTTTCACTTTTGGCAAGGGCCACGGCACTTTCTCCCAGCTTAGCCACCATTTTATTATACTCCTGCACCAGTTCCCCAATCTCATCATTTCGGTTCCAGGTTATTTGTTCATTCATTTTTCCCAGGTTCACTTCCTTCATCTTATCACTGATGATAGAGAAGGAATTGGTTATCCGGTTAGTGATGAATAGTGCAATCAACCCGGCAATCAAAAAAATAAAAGCATTCAGGTTGATAATGGTAACGAGAAAATTAGAAATCTCCTGGCGCAGTTCCGGCTTCGAAGTAAAGTAAGGGATATTAATATAAGCATATACTTTTCCCCTGTCATCCCTTACCGGCGAATAGATACTCAGGTAAGAGAAGTTGCCGATCTTTTCTTCCTGTGCATGCTGCACCTGCCGCATCCTGTCCAGCCTGTAGAAAGCGGACGGATCTATTTTTTTGCTCAGTACCCCTTTGGTATATACATTGGGTTCAGAAGAAACCTGCAGGTCGCCCTTCAAATCATATACATTCACATCTACACCATGTATGTCTGAAACCTCCTCCACTAATTTTTGCAAGCCCTCGTTGGAAACAGAATCATAAATTTTTACCACATCATCAAACGTATTGTGATCCGACATTTTTTTCTCCATTTCATTCACCATTATTTTCATTGTCCTGCTTAGCTTCTCGTTGTTGCTTTGCTTATTACGGCTTATGAAAAATGAAATAGTGGCCGCCCCGATAACCAGGAAAGAGAAAATACTGATAAAAATAATAGTGCTGTGCACCTGGGAGCGGATATTTAACTGGAACAGTTTTCGCAAACCAGACCAGTTGTACCCTGTTTTGAGAATAAAAGAAACCAGCTGCACAAATGCCACCAGGAAAAGAAAAGAACAAAAGATGTAAGAGAATAATGTTATTGTTTCAATCGTCGCCTGTTTTTTCCGGGCTATTACCACTACTTTATCATTACCGGCCCTGTACCAGAGTTCGTCATAATCTGCATTGGTTCGTTGCTGAAATTCTTCTTTGGGAACTTCATTGGCGGTTAGCCAGATGGGGAACGGATAATTGCCGGGTGGTGAAATCAGCCGCAGGCTGTCATATACTGCATTGGAATAGATTGGTGAATTTTCCGGGTCAGTTTCTTTAAACTGGCGGAACAACTCAGGAAACATAGCATCCCTGCTGTAATTTTTTAAATTGGATACTATAAAGAAAGAGCCAAGCTTTTTATTTCCGGTGTCCGTTACATCCCGCCGGGTGATATAATTAAATTTATCAAAAGAAGTTTCATAATAAAACAACCCCTCTGTTTCTGTCCGCTTTGATTGAACCGTTAGGATGGCATTCAATGACTCATAAGGCAACGGGTCTTCATTATAAAGCCGGTTATCCGCAGAATCATATACATACAACCGGGTTTCGTACTTGTTCATGTAGCCGCTGTAGCTGTCGGTAATAATACTGTCCCGGAACCCCTTGCTTTTCTCTTCATCAGCAAAGCGATAAAAATTTTCGCTGAGAAAATCATTATCAAGATACTTGATGGCAATACTCATCAACCGTTCACTCGACGGGTCGGTTTGTACCGCCAGTTTATCGGCAATCAGTTTTCTTCTCTCCCATTCCACTTTCCTGTTTTGAGAAAACATGATAGCCGTAATGGAAACCGAAAAAACAAATATCCAGGAAAGGATAGCGGCTATATTAATACGGATGCGGTTAAATATCACCCCTTTCCTGTTTACCAGCCATGTATAAGCAAGCAGCCATAGTAATACAGGTATGTAAAATAAAACATCGGAATTGCCCAAACGGGTAGTGAGATAAAGCAACCCCGCAAAGCCAATGGCAAAGTAGATCAGAAATTTTCTTCCTGCAAACAAAGGGAATATAAGCCGGAATAAAAGTTGTGAAAAATAATAATACGATAATGAAAGGCAAGCCAGCACAAAGAAACCAACCACAGTGTAGCGGTTCAGGCTGAAAAAATTGGTAACATCAAATGATATTTTGGAATCTGCCACCAGGCTCCGGATAACGGTTGCCAGGACAAAAGTTGAAATTATTAACAAGCAAAAAGCAAGAATGCCTGCAATCCACCGTACCCTGCCGGAAAAATTAATCGTTGGATTTTCTTCATACCTCAACTTTGACCAGGCAAATAAAACTATCCAGCAAAACAGAATGGAATTAATGAGCAGATCACCCAGCGACCGCTGAATAGCATTGGAACCATAAATAACCGGGCTGAATAATTCAAACTGCCGCAGGTTTAAAATAAAGGTGAAATAATAAGTTGCCAGCCGAAAGGCTACCAGGATAACAATTAGTAACCCGATGGATTTCCATGTGCCCTTTCTTTTTGCCGCTGACTCAGCAAGCAGATGTATAAAAAGAAAGAGCAAAAGCAGGCCCCCAAAACGCAATAAAATTGTTCGCCGGTCATTATACGGAACGGCCAGGGATACTTTTTTATCTAAATAGAAAAGTGTTTTACCCGAAGTTGCTTTTACCGGGAATTCAGTTACTGATTCACTTATTCTTACCCTTTTATCTGCCGAGTTGCTGTAAAAAAATTTTTCCGGCAGGTAATCGGTCGTAATAAAAAATTCAGACCGTACCGGTACCATCGCAAATGACAATAATTCACCGGCCCTGTTGTTTCCTTTCAATGTTTTTTTTATAATATAATACCAGCCGTTTGGTTCTTTTGAAAAATATTCCCCATCCGCGGCGGTCAGCATTTCTTCAGCCGGCACCACCAACTGGTCGTTCCAAAACCGCATTTCTATATTGCCAAATTCATCTGCCGAATAGAGAAAGATACCATACTTTTTTGCCGCCAGGCGATTGAACTCACTCAGTGTTTCTCCCTGCCCAAGCAGGCGGTTAATTAGTGAAGTGTCTTTGCAAAAAGAAGCAAAATCATCATGCTGGTGGTTCATGTATTTCTCCGCCAGATGTACTTCCTGCACAACAGACGACCGGTTACTGTACAGCTTATTGAAAACAAAGGAGAGGAGAAAAAATAAGGCTGCCAGCATCAGCAGGCTGTACTTCCGGAGAAAGATATTTTTTTGAAGGGGCTTCACTTTGCCTGCCGCTGTTGTTTGATGGTATTCCAGATGCTATCCATTTCCTGCAGGGTCATTTCGTCAAGGTTTTTACCGCTTTGCAAGGCTTGCTGTTCCATCTGTGTAAACCGGTGGATGAATTTTTTATTTGTCCTTTCCAGTGCATTTTCGGCATCCACCTGCAAAAACCGTGCATAATTGATTAATGAGAACACCACATCACCAAACTCCTCTTCCGTTTTAGCCTGGCTGCCGCTGGCAATAGCCTCTTTCAACTCATTCATTTCTTCCTCTACTTTTTCCCAAACCTGTTCTTTATTGTCCCACTCAAAGCCTACCTGTTTCGCCTTTTCCTGCAACCGCATTGCTTTTACCATAGCAGGTAATGATTTCGGAACCCCTTCAATAACAGATTTTTTTCCTTCTTTCAGTTTCAGCTTTTCCCAGTTTCTTTTTACATCTTCAGCATCATTCACTTTTACGTCGCCATAAATATGCGGATGCCGGGCAATTAACTTTTCACCAATATCATTTATCACCTCATCCAGTTCAAATTGTTTTTGTTCGCTGCCGATTTTGGCATAAAAAACAATATGCAGCAGCAAATCCCCCAACTCTTCTTTAATGCCCTTCCAGTCCCCTTCGGTTATGGCATCTGCCAGTTCATAGGTTTCTTCAATGGTCATTTGCCGCAGCGATTGAATGGTTTGTTTTTTATCCCAAGGGCATTTTTCCCGCAGGTCATTCATTATTTCTACCAACCTCAAAAAAGATTCGCCGGTTTTTGTATCCATATATTATAAGTTAAAGTGTAGTAGCCGGAAAAATAATTTTCCCGGTGCATCTTGTTATTATCCGGGCAATCCTTCCCTTTTTTTGCCCGGGGATAGATGCCACTGTAATTTTTTCTTAAAAATAAGTACAAAAAATACAAGGGGCCTTTCTTTTTCGTTACTGTACAATTAGGGTAACTTTGAGCAGCAAAAACAAAAGCAATATCTCAACAATGAAAACCATTTTAACAGTCTCCTTTTTTCTTTGCTCTTTCACTTTGCAGGCACAATATTATTACAACGACATTGTGGGCACCGGGGAAACCAACCGGCAAATGAAAACTTATATTGCCAATAAAGTTAAAACAGTTTCTGTCACCGGCTATGACCAACGTGGCGCAAAAACAAATAACTTCTCAGAATTTCAGGAAGTAAAAGAATACGGGATGGCCCTGAAGATTTCTTCTTTTACCAACCTGAATAAAACGGTTATTTATTCAACATTTGATAACCAGGGAAGATTGATAAGAATGAAAGACTCATCAACTGCTATTGAAAGTATAACCACTTATGATTATGATAGCGCTGGCCGGATAACCCGGGTGCAAAACACCACGAAAGACTCCGCCAATGATTTTACCCAGGAAGAAATTCACCATTGGATTTATAATACTGCAGGTGCACCTGAAAAAATGTGGCGCATCATTAATACTACTGATAGCCTTGAAATTCGTTTTACCCCCGATGAAAATGGCAATACAGGTAATGAATCAACATTCAGAAGGGGAATAGAAACCGGGACTATCTACTATTATTATGATGAAAAAAAACGGCTCTCCGATATCGTGAGGTACAATAAAAAAGTTAAAAAATTACTCCCGGATATTTTATTTGAATATGATGATAACGACAGGGTAATTCAAAAGATTACCACTACCTCCAGCATCAGCCTCAGCTATCTTATATGGCGGTATATCTTTGATGAAAAGGGGTTGAAAAGCAAAGAAGCTTTGTTTAATAACGACAAAGAGCTTACCGGCAAGATTGAATACAGTTACACATTCGGGCAATAGGGCTTTTCTGAACTAAATCACCCCTGCCACTGACAATACTCATCCTGATTTATTTTTATTTCCTCTACATTAGGGGGAACAAATCAAACCGCTTATCAATTTCTTTTCCCCCACAACATGGACGGTTACAATACCATATTTCTGCACTGGAAAAAATCACAAAAGGATTTTGACAACAATCTTTTGCAACTTCAGCAGCGGATAAATACAGAAGCTATACATGACATAAGGGTAGCAATCAAAAAACTCAGGGCATTCCTGGATTTGTACATGTTGTTAAAAAAAGAGCCGGAGTGGGAATATTTTCTGAACAAAACCGAAAACCTTTTTGATGTTCTTGGCCGGCACCGGGATGTAGAAATTTGCCTGGAACTAACCGCAGCTTTAGAAAAAGAAACAAACTGCTCCTGCAAGGAATGGAAAAATTACCTGCAGTCAGTACTAAAAATAACGAGGGCATGGGCAAACCAGGAAATACACCGTTACCATAAAAAAGAGCTGGCCAAAATAGCACTGCTGCTAAAACAAGATAACAGTTTTGCCAATGGCAATAAATTTTCAAATGACCTTACTGCGATTATTAACCAGCACCTGGCAGATGCAAAAAAATATTTCCGGCAACCCCACCTGCTACGGAAAAAATTAAAAGAAGCCTATTACTGGATCGCTTTATTCCCCGGTGAGAATATACCGGAATCATGGCATCAAAAGGAACTACAAAGTATTCTTATTGATTTAGGTAACTGGCAGGACAATGAGATACTTGCCGTAAGAATCAAACACTTCAGAAAAGACTATCTGCCAAACCCCTTTGAGGAATACCAGGTATTAAAAGACTTACAAAACAAAATCGAAGACAATAAGAAATTACTGCTGAAAGCTGCGAACAGCAAAGCCAGAAGGTGGATAAAAAAGGTATTGGTACCGAACAAAGAAAAAAGCGAAGAATAAACTTCGCTTTTTGTGCCCGAGACTGGATTCGAACCAGCACACCCTTTCGGGCGCCACCACCTCAAAGTGGTGCGTCTACCAATTTCGCCACCCGGGCCGGTTTAGGAAATGGTTGATTAGTTAATTGGTTGGATAGGTCTGCCATTTCTAATCCCACTTCAAAACGGACTGCAAATATAGCTGATAGGCCGAAAAGATGAATCCTATTTCTTACCAATTAACCCCCGCCTGAATGACTCAGTCGGGCAGGAATACCCAATTAACTAATTAACTACTTCTTCAGAACAATCCTGAACGTAGTTCCTTTTCCTGTTTCCGACTGCTTGACAAAAATTTGCCCTTTATGGTATTGCTCAATGATGCGGCGGGAAAGGCTTAATCCCAAACCCCATCCCCTCTTTTTAGTGGTGAAGCCTGGCTTGAAGACCTTTACAACATTTTGTTTACTGATTCCTTTACCGGTATCAGCAATATCAATATAAACCCCTTTTTCATTGCTGTTAATATCAACAGCAATACTTCCCTTTCCCTCCATTGCATCTAAGGCATTTTTTAAAAGATTTTCAATCACCCAGTCAAATAACGGAGCCGAAACTTTTCCAATAATTTGTTGCTGGCCATGAGTGTTTACAGAAAAATTGATTTTGCCAGTGGCCCTCTTCCGCATATAATCCACCATGCTGTTGATCTGGCTTACCAAATCAATCTCCTCTAAATGTGGTGTGCTGCCGATTTTTCCAAAGCGGTCAGACACCAATCTGAGCCGGTCAACATCTTTGCCCAGTTCCTGCACAATTTTTTCATTGCCGGATTTTTCTTTCAGCATTTCCACCCATCCTTCCAGCGATGATACGGGAGTCCCCAACTGGTGGGCTGTTTCTTTGGCCATACCGGCCCAAACCTGGTTTTGCGTGGAGCGATAACTGCTGCGGATGGAAACAATGGTAATGACAATAAACAAGGCCACGATGCATAGTTGTACAATGGGATAATACCTGATTTCATTCAGCAGTCTTGAATCCCCATAGTAATAAAGATTGCGTCTCGCAGGGTCGTTGGCATCCGGATAGGAAACAGGCTTATGCAAGGACTTAAACTTTTTAAGTTTTTTCTGAACATATGAAATATTGCCTGTTGATTTCGCAGAGTCAAGATTGATATGATCAATAATACTGTCATTTTCGTTTGTCCAGATAATAGGAATTGACTTGTTCTCTGTCATGATGAAAGTAGCCAGTCTTGTATCCGCATTCTCAGGGCTGTTGATAAATGACTGTCCGGCCATGATCCATTCTTCTACTTTCTGCCTTTCCTCCCTTGCTATCTTCTTCGCCAGGTATTGGGAATAAATAATAGTGCCGCTGACAATAAAAATAGCCACTAAAGCCAATGCAGTCCGCCAGTTTAATATTTGCCTGAACATATTTCGAATTTAACAAAGCCTGGCCCGTCTTTGCGGGGAATAATCCGGCTTACCTTATTTTTGAATAAATATTTACAACACATTGAACCCCTCGCCCAAAGTTAGCATTGTAATACTGAACTGGAATGGTAGAAAATACCTGGAACAGTTTCTTCCATCTGTGCTGTTAACTAATTATGCCAATTATGAAGTGATAGTCGCCGACAATGGGTCAGCAGATGATTCAATTTCGTTTCTTGAAACTCATTATGCCGGCATCCGGCTTATTCGTTTTACAGAAAATTATGGCTTCGCCAAAGGATACAATGAAGCATTAAAACAGGTGCAGGCAGATTACTATGTACTTCTTAATTCTGATGCAGAAGTTCAGCCGGGCTGGCTGCAACCGATGATTAACCTGTTGGAAAGTGATAAAAAAATTGCCGCCTGCCAGCCAAAAATTCTTTCTTACAAAAACAAAACAATGTTTGAATACGCCGGTGCTGCCGGTGGCTGGCTGGACAAATATGGCTACCCTTTCGCAAAAGGAAGGGTCTTTGATATTTGTGAAGAAGATAAAGGCCAGTACGACCAGACTGAGCCCATTTTTTGGGCAAGTGGTGCTGCTTTATTCATACGTCCTTCTGTTTTTCATGAAATGAAAGGTTTTGACGAATATTTTTTTGCCCACCAGGAAGAAATTGATTTGTGCTGGCGCATACAATTAGCCGGATATAAAATCTATTCCTGCTCTTCATCGGTGGTTTACCATGTAGGTGGTGGCACATTGCCACGGGGCAATTCATTAAAGACCTATCTCAACTTCAGGAATAACAGGATAATGATGTCGAAGAACCTGCCTTTATCAAGAAAGTTATGGGTAATGCCGGCAAGAAATTTTTTGGATGGGGTATCAGCATGGAAAGGATTGCTGACAGGTGACGGAGGATATTTTATTGCCATACTCAGGGCACAATTAGCCTTTATTAAATGGTGGCTTTTTTACCAAAAGAAAAGTTTATTCCCGGTGACAAAAAAAGGAACCCTGTCCGGTTATTTGCAAAAAAATATGGTGTGGGAGCATTTTGCCAAAAAGAAAAAGTCTTTTGCTGAAATTGTGGGAAAAACAAAGTGATTTTTTATATTGAACCCTTATTTTTGCAGCACAAAATTGGACTATGAATAATCCACAGGAATATAACGAGGAATTACAAAAAATTCAGGACAAGGATTTCACTCACAACTGGGTATCATCCTCTGCATTCCTTTTTTACCTGCAGGTAGCCTGTATTGTGGCATTTGTATTGGGTGGTTGTTATATGCTGGCCACCAAGCGTTACAGCAAGACAGATGTACCGGTGCAGGAAAGCACTTTATATACTCCAAAGTATAAATAAGTTCGTGTAAAATTTTTTTAAAAAGGGCTCATGCCCTATTTTTGCGACCCCTTAGTTCTTTACATTGTCAGTCATAATCATAGTCAAAAGGCGATTTTGCCGGTTGGGCTAAGGTTACGTCAGACGACATTAATCTGCGGAAGTAGCTCATTTGGTAGAGCACGACCTTGCCAAGGTCGGGGTGGCCGGTTCGAGCCCGGTCTTCCGCTCAAAAATCCTCTTGCCAACAGGCGGAGGATTTTTTTTGAAATAAATGCCCTGGTGGTGGAATTGGTAGACACGCAGGACTTAAAATCCTGTGGGCAGCAATGCCCGTAACGGTTCAACTCCGTTCCGGGGCACTTTTAAAAGGCGATTCAATAAAATGAATCGCCTTTTTTATTTGTAGATTTGAAACAAAGGAATAATAAATGGCAACCGAAATAAAATGTCCTCAGTGTGGTCACCAGTTTGAACCCAATGAATCCATCCGGGAAGAGATAGAGAAAGAACTGCGTTCAAAAGCTGCCGACTGGCAAAAGAAAAAGAATGAGGAGTTCCAGGCAAAACTGGATGAAGAGAAAAAGCGGTTACAGCAATCACTGGAAGAAAATATCCGGAAAAATATCGGAGCAGATTTTGAGAACAAACTGAAACTGGCTGAACAGAACAATAAAGACAATGAAGAAAAATTAAAACAGGCCCGCCAGCAACAGCTTGAGTTTTTGAAGAAAGAACAGGAATTAAAAAACAAAGAAGCAGAGCTGGAATTATCTGTACAGCAAAAATTACAGGAAGAAAGAGAAAAGTTGTCGGCAGAAATCAGGAAACTGGAAGAACAGAGAGTTGCTGCTAAAGAAACTGAATTCCAATTGCGCCTGAAAGAACTGGAAAAACAATTAGAAGATCAGAAGAAACTGGCCGATGAAATGCGACGGAAATCTGAACAAGGCTCCATGCAATTACAAGGTGAAGTACAGGAGCTGGCATTGGAAGAATTATTGAAAGCCGCTTTCCCTTTTGATGTAATAACTGAAGTGGGCAAGGGTGTCCGGGGTGCAGATTGCATCCAGATAGTCCGCAACAATTTTGGACAGGAATGTGGTAAAATTATTTTTGAAAGCAAGCGGACAAAAGATTTTGCCAACGACTGGATTGAAAAACTAAAAGCTGATATGCGCAGCCAGGGTGCTGATGTGGCAGTAATTGTAACACAAGCTTTACCGAAAGACATGGACCGGTTTGGCGAAAAAGACGGCATTTGGATATGCAGCTTTGCAGAAGTAAAACCAATCATTCAAATGCTGCGGGATGGAATTATAAAAATATCTACGGCTTTGAAAAGCCAGGAAAACAGGGGCGATAAGATGCACCTGCTCTACGATTATCTAACCAGCAGGGAATTTGCCGAACAATGGCAGGCTATCCGGGAAGGTTTTATGAGTATGAAACTTTCCATACAAAAAGAAAGAGATGCAATGGAGAAATTGTGGAAGGCAAGAGAAAAGCAATTAGAAAAAGTGCTGCTGAATGCTGCCCACGTCCGTGGCTCTATAGAAGGAATTTCAGGAACAGATGTAGATTTGAACTTGCTGGAATCAGGGAACGAAGAAGAATAAAATAGCCATCCCTTTTAAGAGATGGCCATAATAGTTTTATCCATTTCTAATTTTTTGTACTGTAAGGAAATTTTTTCGACGCATTCCTCATCAAAGCATTTACTAAATTATCGGCAGAAGACCCGATAGAACCAGAAGCCTGGTAATCGTATTTCCATAATAAATCGCCGGATTTACCATCATGAATATTAATGGTTGTTTGCGCACTATTGGTGTTGCCCCAAACTCCAAAAATTATTCCTACTGCTACAGCAGCACCATCAGACATTGGCTTATCAAGGCTCGTCCTGTTTTGAAGAACTGCATCTACTCCAAGTAACTGAGCTAATTCAATTCTATCTTTTGAGGAAAGATTGCCATATGAAATACCTGCTTGCTTTAGCAAAGCATTAGTCCTGGTTACATCCTGAAAAGTAACAGTGTATTGAAATTTATCAGACCGGTGAAGGAACCAACTGTACATTTTATCCTGGATAGCAAAACCGGTCTTTTCATTCATATCAGCAACTTGTTCTGCACTTACTTTTTTCGCTTCATTGGGCCTAAGGCGGGTTGATACATCTGCGGGCAATATGGCCACTGTTTTATGGCTTGACAATGCAGCACCAAACTCCGAGGATTTGTAAATTTTGGGACCACAGGATACAAGGATAAAAGCGAGGACTAATGTTTGGGGAATATATTTTTTCATAAATAAGTTTGTACAAATAAAAACAGATTAATTCAAAGAATCTAATTAAAAACCCATGCCAGCACCAACCCGCCAAACTGTCGATAATGAATAATTAGTTCTGATTCACTTTTTGAAAAAAAACAATCTATTGTTTCAGTTCCTTCATTTTTTTTTAGCAACTGAATTTGTTTGCGAAAGTCAACACCCCCATTACCATACCATTTAAACACCGATTCTTTTGCCGACCAGAGAAGCGTAGGTTCATCATAATTCATGATTGCTGTATTACTTTCTGCGCCGGGTATAAGATTAAATGTCCCATGCTCCTTTGCACTAAGGTACTTGTACATTATCCTGCCGATTTTTTCTACCGGTATTTCTATATCAATCCCTACCCTGTTGTCTTTACTAACGATGGCTGCCGCATAATCACCACAATGCGAAATGGAAAAATGAAACTGTTCATCCGGCAAAAAAGGCTTCCGGGTATCAGCAATTTCAATCAACTGGTAGGGAAAATCCGGAAAGAGGTATTGCAGCAGGAAACGGCCAGCCAGGTGCTGCAACCGCTTATGCGGATGTGTTACCTCCCGGTGCAGGGGCACATTACTTTTGAAGAACTCTTCAGTTTCTTCGATCTTCCACACTCCCAGCCGGGTGTTTTCGTTGATTTGATGTTGAAAAAAAACAGGCATTCGTCAGTTTTTCATGTTTACTTTGCCGCATTAATAAAACCGAAGATAGAAAATGATACTCTCTGACACACGGATACTTGAAGAAATAGAAAAAGGCACTATTAAAGTTGTTCCTTATGACAGGGAATGTCTTGGCAGTAATTCCTATGATGTGCACCTGGGCAAAACCCTGGCTACTTATAAAGAGCACATGATTGATGCGAAGAAGCATAACCAAATTGATTATTTTGAAATACCCGATGAGGGTATCGTTTTATATCCTCATATTTTCTACCTCGGCGTTACTGAAGAATACACTGAAACCCATGCACATGTTCCATTCTTAGAAGGCAAATCCTCTACCGGTCGTTTGGGGATAGACATTCATGCCACTGCCGGAAAAGGTGACGTAGGTTTTTGTGGCAACTGGACTTTAGAAATTTCAGTAAAGCAGCCGGTAAAAGTGTATAAGGGCATGCCCATCGGCCAGCTTATTTATTTTCCAGTAGATGGGGAGATTGAAATAAAATATAACCAGAAGAAAAATTCCAAATACAGCAATCAGCCGGATAAACCGGTGGAGAGTATGATGTGGAAGAATAAGTTTTAGCCAGGAGTCATTTGTCAGGAGTTAAGATTCAGAATCCTTCAAACAGTGAATGCCCCAAGCAGATTCGATGCCTGGTGCATATGACTAACGATTAATAAACCCCGGCTCACAATGCCTCTACTCCAAATTTCTTATAATAAGCAATCAGCCACGCCACCACTTCATTGTAACTCCTTTTACCTGCTGGTTGGTTGTTGGCTTTCAGAAACTGTCCATACCCCCACATGATGATGGGTTCAATGGGGTTTCTATAGCGGCGATAAAAATCCCTGAATTCTTTTTGGTCTTTCAGCACCTGCGGATGTGCTTTTTGCTGAAATGACTTTGCCAAAACAGTATCCCTGCTGTAAACCTCACCAAGGGCATACCTGTACATATCATAATAGACGGAATACCGGAAAGCATTGGAGTTATAGGCCCGGCAGGCAAGAAAGCCAACAAAGTTTGCTTCGTTTTCTTTTCCATAACCTAACTGATGAGCAATTTCATGTGTTGTTACATACGGTTCCAAAAAACGGGGAACAGTTGTATTCACCTGTCCCTCGCCGGAGAAAGGATTGTAATAACCCTGGAAGCCAAGATAATTTCCCAAATAACTGAACAAGGACGGCTTTATTGATTTTGGTTTGTAGGTAAGAAAAGAATATTTTTTTGCTACTTCGTTAAAAGCTTCAACAGCACTCTTGAACAACCTGTTTTTTGTATCAAATGAATCCCGCTGTTCTTCGGTTACAAACCCGGCGTAGTAGTTTGCCCGGTTTTGAATTACTGTAGTTAAAGTATCAAGATCAGCCAATGAATATTGCTTTACATCCAAATCTAATTGGTAAGCAATACCACGGCGGTTGTAGTTCAATCCCCATAGCAAATTGAAAAAAACATACAGAAACAAAAAAATGAAAATGCCCTGCTGCAATGCTGCCACAAAATACCGGCGGTTCAGTTTCCCCCAAAACAGCAACCTGAAAAACTTGAAGACCTTGTAACAAATTATCACAATGAGGAAGGCATAGAATAAATCGCCAATGCTAAAAGACACCCAACCAAACAGGAACCTCTGCACTTTAGAAATAACCGGGTACACACCCTGGCTATAGTTTCTTTCCACCCAGCCGGGATACCAGGATGCCCATTTTATAAGAATGGTAAATACAATCAGCAAAACCCAACTCCAGCTTTTCATGAGGTGGGCAAATAACCGGGTTAAAAATTTTTGCAAGTAATTAGTTATTAGGGATTAAGGAATTTTGCTAAAATAACAAGATTCCAGTAAAAAAGCCTAAATTCCTAATTACAAATTCCCTGCTTTCCCCTACCTTTGCACACTCTTTAAAAAGTTGACAAATGAGCCGCCGCCGGGAGTTTGAGATTGCTTTTGTGTCGTTGAAACCCGGAGTTCATCAGTATAGCTATTCGATTAATGATAAGTTCTTTGAGGCATTCCAGCAGCAGGACTTCCGCAACTGCAAAGCCAATGTAAAGTTGTTGCTTGATAAAAAAAGCAGCTTTATGTTATTGAAATTTGAAGTTGGGGGAACACTGGAAGTAACCTGCGACCGTTGCAACAGCAACCTGCCATTGGAACTGTGGGATGAATTCAACATCACGGTAAAAATGGTGGAAGAACCGGAATTGATGAATGAACAGGAAGAAGACCCGGATATGTACTACATCGCACAAAGCGACAGCCATATAGATGTAGCTAACTGGATTTATGAATTCATCATTCTGACCATCCCGATGCAAAAAGCCTGTGATTTTGAAAAGATGGATGGACCGCATTGCAACCCCACAGCACTGGATGTACTGAAAAAAATGGAGCTTGCCCAGAACGATTCATCCGGGCAAGCCAAAGAAAACAAAATAAATGAAAACCCAATCTGGAAAGGATTGGAAAAATTTAAAGATTTAGAATAAACCTTCGTCAAGCCCCGGCTGACAAATGGTAAAATAATGTTTAATTGATTTTTTGAATTATAATAGTTGAGTTATGCCAAATCCCAAACGCAGACACAGTCAGCAAAGAAGTGCAAAACGCAGAACGCATTATAAAGCTACTGCTGCTACATTAACAACCGATAGCACAACAGGTGAAACACATGTTCGCCACCGTGCCCATGTAAGTGAAGGAAAACTGTACTACAAGGGTAAAGTGGTAGCAGAAAAAGCGCCATTGAGGGCCCAATAAGATTGTTCTTGCACAGCAATTTTTTAATTCCAAATCCATTTGGCTAAAATGCCATGATGGAATTTGGAATTTGTTGTTTTGTTAAATGCAACTTATAGGTATTTTTATTTAAGCATTAATATGAACATCGGCATTGATATGATGGGCGGCGACTTTGCCCCACTGGAAGCAGTGAAGGGGGTGCACCTCTATCTTTCCGGTCATAACACCCCTGCCAACCTCGTTCTAATTGGGGACAAAGAGCAAATTGAAAAGCCCCTCGCTGAACAGAACATCCCAACAGAACACATAAAAGTAGTTCATGCAGAACAGGTAATTGATATGCATGAGCACCCTACCAAAGCATTAAAGGAAAAACAAAAATCGTCTATTGCTATCGGGTTTCATCTACTCGCCTCCGGCAAAATGGATGCCTTTATAAGTGCTGGTAACACCGGGGCGATGCTGGTGGGTGCGTTGTTCAGCATTAAAGCACTGGAAGGTGTGATAAGGCCTACTATTTCAAGCATTGTTCCAAAAGCCGATGGTGGTTCAGGATTATTACTGGATGTAGGTTTGAATGCTGACTGCAAACCGGAGCAACTGAACCAGTTTGCCATTATGGGCTCAGTATATGCGCAGCTCATTTTGGGTATTGATAATCCAAAAGTAGGCCTGATAAACGTCGGCGAAGAAGAAGGAAAAGGAAATTTGCTGGCACAATCAACATACCCTTTGCTGAAAGAGAACAAACACATCAACTTTATTGGCAATATAGAGGGCCGTGATATTTTGCAAAGCAAAGCAGACGTAATGGTGTGTGAAGGATTTACCGGAAATATAATTCTCAAAATGGCTGAATCCTTATATGAAATCAGCCATGAAAAGAAAGTGAAAGAAGAATTTTTTGAACGGTTTAATTTTGAAAATTATGGTGGCACGCCGGTACTTGGTGTAGCCAAGCCGGTTATTATCGGTCATGGCATCTCCGGCGCCAAAGCCTTTATGAATATGGTACGCCTGGCCCAGATCATGATCGAAAAAGATGTGATGAAAAAGATGAAAGAAGAACTTTCCTGATTTTATCCACACCCGATTGCCATTGGGTTGTATAAATACCATTTGCAGGGTATAAAGAACCAGTACTGGTAAACTAACTTTGATACAAATACTGAACCTTGAAGATTCTGACCGCCGCCATCGCTATTCTCTTTTTCCAGGCATCTCTTACTGCCCAAACAAGCAATAATAATATCTCTCTAAGCAACCCTTTTTTCCTTCCTGCTGAAAAAACTATTTTCTATAAGCTGGGTGACAAAAATATCCCCATCAGGATTTTGCAGTATGGAAATGTAAAAAATATTATTTGTGTAAACCTGCATGATAATGAAACTACATCCGTTCAGGCAGCTATGTCTGTATTGGAAAAAACCGGTGGCACCCTGATCAAAATTGAAAATAAACAACAGCGGATTATCCGGTTCCGGTTAAAAGGCATTACTTATTCTTTTGACCCTAACAGGGTTTTTTCCAGGGCCGGCATTGAGCAAACCCTCCGGGAAAACCGCAGAATAAATCATAATGTCATTGATGAAGTGGAAAAATTTGCGCAGCGGATATTGCAACTAATTCCAGACGGCAGTTCCTGTATTATTGCATTGCACAATAATACAGAAGAAGCATTTTCTATCAGGAGCTACTTGCCCGGCAATAACAGGGAAGCTGATGCCAGGGCTGTATATGCAGACAGCCTGCAGGATGTTGACGATATTGCCCTTACGACAGACAGCATTTTATATCAGAAAATGGCCGATAATGGCTATAACAGTATCTGGCAGGATAATGAAAAAGCAAAAAAAGATGGATCCCTGAGCATTTATTATGGCGAAAGAAACAAGCGGTATATTAATATAGAGACACAACATGGAAAAGTAGCGCAATACATAAATATGCTGCAAAAACTAATGACCATTCTTGCAGATAAAAACAAAGAACTGCCTGAAACCACTGATAATTCAGAATAACTCCTGAAAATCAGTAAAAACCGTTGATAATAAATTGAAAAAGTTTTGGCACAAAAGGCCTGAGACTGTATTTTTGCACTCCCTTAAAAGGAAAGGTTGATCTCGTAGCTCAGTTGGTAGAGCAATACACTTTTAATGTATGGGCCCTGGGTTCGAGTCCCAGCGGGATCACATAAAAAGCAGGCATAAAGCCTGCTTTTTCATTTTCTGGCCTTTTCATTTTGCACAATTTTAAAGTAGGTTTGTAGTCATAACGAATTAATCATGTCAGTATATTTTAAAGATAAAGTAGTAGTAGTAACCGGCGGAACAGAGGGCATCGGCAAAGCCCTCGTTGATGCTCTATTAAATATGGGAGCCAAAGTTGCCACCTGTGGCCGCAACCATGATAAACTCTATCGCCTGCAATCGGAATATCCTTCTGCCTATTTACACACTATGGTGGCAGACGTAAGCAGCGAAAATGATTGCCGCCGTTTTATGGAAACCACCATCAAAGCATTTGGAGGCATTGATATACTTATTAATAATGCCGGGGTATCCATGAGGGCCTTATTGAAAGAAGCTGATATTGAAGTAATAAAAAAAGTAATGGATATAAATTTTTATGGTACTGTTTATTGCACCAAATATGCATTGAATTCAATTATTGCCAGGAAAGGAACAATAGTCGGCGTGTCATCCATTGCCGGCTACCGGGGATTGCCCGGAAGAAGCGGCTACTCCGCCAGCAAATTTGCTGTGCAGGGCTGGCTGGAAGCTATCAAAACAGAACTGATGCCAGACGGCGTGCATGTAATGTGGGTATGCCCGGGGTTTACTACTTCCAATATACGCAGTGCGGCATTGAGCAAAGACGGTAGCTCTCATGGCGAAACGCCCATGGACGAAAACAAAATGATGAGTGCTGAGAAATGTGCTGAGCATATTTTAAATGCCATCCGAAAAAAGAAAAGAACATTAGTACTGACATTTGTTGGCAAACGAACAGTTTTTATGCAAAAATTTTTTCCAAAACTGGCGGATAAACTGACTTATAAATTTTTCTTTAAGAATGGAAATCTTGTGAAATAGAATAACTATAAACCACAAACCATAAACCAAAAACTGTTTTGCCTCTACTAACCCTTACATCAGACATTGGCAGTCCCGACTATTTAGTGGGAGCAGTAAAGGCGCAGCTATTACACCTGAACCCGGAATTTCAAATCGTTGATATTTCACATAATATCCCTCCCTTCAATTATCCGCAGGCGGCTTATGTATGCCAGAGTGCAATCAAAAATTTTCCTGACTACACATACCATCTTATCCTTGTCAATCTTTTTGAAAAAAAGCCAGAACAATTATTACTGGCTTTTCATAAAAACCAATACCTCCTTTGTGCTGACAATGGTTTACTCACCATGATACTGGAAGAAAACCCGGAAATAATAATCGGGATCCCATTGGAAAAAACAGCGGTTAAAAACACCACCTACCTTACTTCTGTAATGGGAAAAGTGGTGAATCAATTAGTAAACGGGGAATCCATTCAGAATATCGGCATCTCTGATGTAAAATACATGGAGAAGCGGCATTTAAGACCGATTCTCGGGAATAACTCCATAGAAGGTCAAATAATATTCATCGACAGTTTTGAAAATGTGATTGTCAACATTACACATGAGCAATTTGAAGAACAACGAAAAGGCAGAAGTTTCCGTATTGTTTTTAAAAGAGATGAAATAATTGACCGCATCAGTGAAAGCTATGCAGATGTGTCTGAAGGCGAAAAACTGGCGTTGTTCAACAGTGCAGGCTACCTTGAAATTGCCATCAATAAAGGAAATGCTGCCGGCCTGTTTGGCCTCAAAGGTTTTTCAGAAAAATTGAGGCAGGGGCAACTTTCCTATCAAACCATCAAGGTTTATTTTGGATAAGTATGCAGGTTAATTGGTTAATGCTGCCCACTACCAGCTAACCATACGCCACTACTCACTCACTCTCCAAGCTCATTTACTAAAATTCTTAAAACTGGTCTGGCGAAACTGAAATCTACCCCTGAAACCCTATTTTTGCTTTCTTTCAAAATCAACCGTTTATGAACTTCAAAAAAGTCAATAACATTACCGGCTGGGCGATATTTTTAATTGCGTTAGCCACTTATTTTCTTACCCGTGAAGCAAGGGGCAGCCTTTGGGATACAGGTGAATTTATTGCCAGTGCCAAAGGGGTTCAGCTTCCCCACCCTCCGGGTGCGCCGCTGTTTGTATTGCTTGGCCGCTTCTTTATCATTCTTTTTGGAGATAACGGACATTCGGCTGCCAGTGCCGTGAACTTTATGAGTGCATTAGCCAGTGCTGCAACAATTTTATTTCTTTTCTGGAGTGTCACCCATTTTGCCCGTAAAATGTTTGTAAATGTTGGCGAACAATTAAATGCTTCGCAAACTTTCACCACCATGGCTGCAGGCGCCGTTGGCGCATTAGCTTATACATTCAGTGATTCATTCTGGTTCAGCGCTGTGGAAGGCGAAGTGTATGCCTTGTCTTCTTTCTTCACTGCATTAGTGTTCTGGTCAATGTTGAAATGGGAACATGCAGATGAACATGCAGGTAATGACCTCCATGCAAGGGCAAGAAGTGACCGGTGGATTGTTTTCCTTTTCTTTATGATGGGTCTGTCAATCGGTGTTCACTTATTGAATATATTGACTATACCGGCTATCGTGATGATATATTATTATCGCCGTTATCGACCTTCTACCAAAGGTGCCATTCTTGCCTTCCTCATTGGTTGTATTATAACGGGTCTTGTACAATTCGTCGTTATTCAATACTCCATGAAGGCTGCAGGCCAGTTTGATGTATTCTTTGTAAACTCATTAGGGCTGCCTTTCTTCTCTGGCTTTGCTTTCTATTTTATAGCCTTATTTGCTCTTATTATATGGGCATTACGTTTCAATGAAAAAAAGACATCGCAGGTTAAACTGATTACCTGGTTTGTGCTGTTCCTCTTTTTATCTGCATTACCATTTGTAATAGTTCCGGGGGTAGGTATAAAAGTTTTCAGACTACTGTTATTACTTGCTGCTGCCGGAGCCATTGGCTATTTTATTAAACTATCAGCACTCAGAATTATTAAACTGTCCTTGTGGTGCTATGCGTTTATGATGATTGGTTACTTCATGTATTTCACAGCTCTTATTCGTTCCAATGCCAACCCGGCTATTGATATGAATAATGTTGACAACCCAATAAACCTTGTTTACTACCTGAGCCGTGAACAATATGGCGAAGCTCCTTTACTCTACGGGCCACATTTTGCAGCCAAAGTACCTGATGATATTAACCGTGAAGAGCCCTTTGTTTATGGAGAAATGAAATATGTAAAAGGAGAAAAAAAATACATACAGGCCGGAAGAAAAAAAGAATACAATTTTAATAGTGATGTAAAGCAAATTTTTCCACGGGTATGGGATGCTAGTAACGATCAGAATCATGCCAACTTTTATGCCGATTGGCTTGATCTGCGGGATGAAAGCGGCGAATATGTAGCTCCGGGAATGAAGGATAATATTGACTGGTTTCTCAGTTACCAGATGAGCCACATGTACTGGCGGTATTTTATGTGGAATTTTGCCGGAAAGCAAAATGATAACCAGGGCTTTGGTAATAAACGGGATGGCAACTGGATAACCGGGTTCTCTTTTATAGACAATCAAAGGCTGGGCAATCAAAGTATGATGCCCGACAGTATTAAAAACAATAAAGCACACAACAAACTTTTCTTATTACCATTCCTGCTGGGTATGCTGGGTTGTATATATCAGTTCCTCAAAAAACGGAACGACTGGATTGTGAGTTTTCTTCTCTTTTTCATGACGGGGATTGCCGTGGTACTCTATTTGAACCAACCGGGTAACCAACCCCGTGAGAGGGACTATGCCTTTGTAGGCTCCTTCTTTGCATTTGCCATCTGGATAGGCCTGGCCGTTGTAGCTTTTGTAAAAATGGCCAAAGAAAAAGCTGATAAACTCACTCTGCAGAATATGCTGATTGGCGGCAGTATCCTTACTTTCTTTATCACATTTATGAGCAGCTTCCCCGGACCCGGTGGTGCGGCGCTGATGACATCTATCTTTGCCACAGTTTTGTATGCAGCCGTTGCAGCAGGTATTACTTATCTCCTCCGGGCTATTTCATCAGGTGGGCAAAATGAAAGGACACTTAATCTTACTGCTACTGTTATCTGCCTTGCCGTACCATTATTAATGGCACAGCAGGAATGGGATGACCATGACCGGAGCAAAAAGACAACCGGCCCGGATATAGCCAAAGCATATTTAGAAAGCTGCGCCCCCAATGCCATCATCTTTACATTTGGTGATAACGACACTTACCCGCTTTGGTATGCCCAGGAAGTAGAAGGTATCCGCCCGGATATCCGTGTTATTAATAACAGCCTGCTGGGTATTGACTGGTACATTAACCAGCTTCGCTATAAAATAAATAATGCAGATTCGCTGGATGTAGTTTTCTCCCCGCAGGAAATAGAAGGAGAAACAAGAGCTTATATTCCTATACAAGCCGACAGCAGGATCAATCAATCATATTACAATGATATTGATACTGCACTAAGAGAATTTAAGAAACCAGCTTACATTGATAACTTCCCGGTAAGAAGGTTCTCAGTAAAAGTTGACAAAGAACTGGTAATTAAAAACGGAACAGTTAACCCAACCGATACTGTTTTAGCTGCTCTTAATTTTGAAATACCGGCTAATAAAAACTATGTCTATCGCAGCGACCTTGCCATCCTCGCTATTCTTGCAACAACAGACTGGAAACGTCCAATCTATTTCACTTCACCTTTTGATGAGCTTGGCTTTGGGAAATATTTACGCAAAGATGGTATGGCATATCGTTTAGTACCTGTAGAGCCAAAGCACCCCGAAGCAAACTGGATATCTGATATGGCACTTGGTCGTTTGGGCGGTACCAATATCAGGGAAAACAATACTGATACAATGTTCAACAACCTGATGACGAAATATGAATTTGGCGGAGCTAATAAGAAGGGAGTTTATTTTGATGAAGAAAACCGCCGTCATATTCTCAACCTCCGGGCATTGTATGCTGAAGCAGCTGGTAACCTGGCTGATGCTGGAAGAAAAGAAGATGCTGTGAAACTACTTGATATGGCGGAGAAAGGTATCCTTCCGGAAAATATGCCTTATGCATTAGTGAGCCGCTATAACAGTCATAACCAGACGGCCATGCTTTACCTGGAAGCTTGTTACAAAGCAGGGAAAGCAGCATTGGCTGAGAAAGTAAGACTGGGCCTTCGTAAAGACCTGGAGCAGCAACAAAAATATTACGCTTATATCCGTGACAGCAGATCTGAACTATATGGAGGTTATGAAAGATCTGAAGCACCGATCAATGAAATAATGCTGCAGGTGCTCGACCAGGTTGAGAAAAAATATGCGCCGGAGGTGCAGGTAAAAACAACTATCGAAACCCCAACGACTATTACCAATACGGCAAAACCTGATAGTGCCGTAAAAACTGATAGTGGTAAAAAACCGAAATAGAAGTTCTTAAAAAAAAAATATAGACCCCCGGTAATTCCCGGGGTTTTTTTTTGTGATACAAAATCTTAACGAAATCAAGCAACATATCACTACTGAATATTCACCTCCCTTTCCAGTATTATCCCAAATTTTTCTTTTACAGTTTGCAAAATTTCTTCGCTGAGGTTATAAATTTCATTGCCGCTGGCATTACCATAATTTACCAGCACCAGGGCCTGTTTGGCATGGCAACCTGCATCGCCCCGGCGAAAGCCTTTCCAGCTTGCCCCGTTTTCGGGGCCACATTGCTCAATCATCCAACCTGCGGCAAGTTTTATCCTTCCATCAACAGTCTCATGCCCGATGATGTTTTCAAACTTTGATTTCAAGAGTAAGAATTCTTCTTTTGAAACAGAAGGGTTTTTAAAAAAACTTCCTGCATTACCAATCTCCGCCGGGTTGGGAAGTTTAGAAGAACGGATATTGATAACTGCGTTGGAAATTGCTTTAATAGCAAGTTGCGTCACCCCCATTCTTTCCAGTTCCTGTTCAATAGCCCCGTAGTTGGTATGATAAATCGGTTTCTTGTGCAGTTGGAAAGTAACATTCAGAATTACAAACTGGTCCTTGAATTTTTGCTTGAATATGCTGTCCCGGTAGCCAAATTCACAATCACTCCGGGTAAACGTCACCAGTTTTTTATCTTTCAGATGATAGGCTTCCAAATCCCAGAACATATCTTCGAGCTCCACACCATAAGCCCCGATATTCTGCATAGGTGATGCGCCAACATTGCCGGGTATCAGCGACAGGTTTTCTATCCCGGCCCAGTTTCTTTCAATGCAATGCAATACAAAGTGATGCCAGTTTTCTCCTGCCCCTGCTTTCACATATACATATTTGCTGTCTTCGTGTAATTCTTTAATCCCATTGATTTCGTTTTTCATTACGAGGCCATCGAAATCTTTGGTCAACAAAATATTGCTGCCGCCGCCGAGGATGAGGGTTTCGGATTCCGGGCTGTGTGTTACGAGTTCTTCTAATTCGTCAATGCCCTTAAAGCTGGTGAAATACCGGGCACTTGCATCAATGCCAAAAGTGTTATAGGACTTTAGTGAAATATTTTCCTGAATTTGCATACTGCAAACATCCTGAATTTTTATGACAGCTACACTGATTGGCGCCACCGGATTAATTGGAAATTATTTATTGGAAGAGCTATTAAACGATGATTTTTATCATGCTGTCCGGATTTTGATACGCCGTCCCATTGAACTTACCCATCCCAAACTTGAAAAGAAACTGGTTGACTTTACTGATGCGGAAAGTTTCCGCCTGGCACTGGAAGGCAGTGATGTGGTCTTTTGTACCATTGGCACCACGCAAAAAAAAGTAAAAGGCGATAAAGCTGCTTACCGGAAAGTGGATTATGATATAATAGTAAATGCAGCAAATTTTTGCAAAACGACAGGTTGCGAAAAATTTGTTTTCGTTTCTTCTGTTGGGGCTAACAGCAAAAGCAATAACTTTTACCTGAAACTAAAAGGCGAAGTGGAAGATGCAGTAAAAGCGGTAGCCCGCCCGGATGACCAGGTCGGACGGGGGCTAAAGTCTGTACATATTATGCGGCCATCTGTTTTGCTGGGTGATAGAAAAGAATTCCGGTTGGGAGAGAAAATATCGAAAAGTATTATGTCAATGTTTTCTTTTTTGATTCCCCCTAAGTATAAACCGATACATGGAGAGGATGTGGCAAAGGCGATGGTGGCTGCGGCAATGAAAACAGAAGAAGGTTTCTTTATTCGGGAATACAGGGCGATAAAGCAACTATCTACAGGTGTTTTATGAAGTTGTAGTATATTTAAAACCTGGGTGAACAGAAAAAACATTTAAAATAACCATTATGAGAAATTTCATTTTTCTGCTATGTAGTATTCTGCTTGCTCAAATGTCCTTTGGACAAAATGCCGATGTACTTTATAAAGCAGCGGATTCACTTTATAAAACAAAGGACTATAAAAACGCAGCTGCTTCATTCAATGCGGGAATAAGTATGCAAAATAATAATGCAGCGATAAGCAGGTACAGGGCAGCTGCAGGTTCCTGGGCCATGGCCAATATGCCCGATAGTGCATTTCATTTGCTCAACATTATTTCAAAATCAACCAAACTGACAAAAGTTGATTTGCAGCAAATTGAATACGGGATTGACTATGCTGCTTTGCGAACCGATAAACGCTGGCAGCCGCTTTTGGATAATATCAGGAACCAGGCAGAAAAAAACGGTTACCCCCAGGAAGAGTTTATTTATGGCCGAAAGGATGGAACAGCACTTACTTTGATATGTATAAAACCCCGTCTGATCGGGTCATCCGGGCAGGCAAAAGTAAAATCAAACGGCAAAGCAATAATATATGTAATAAGTGGCAGCTGGTTTTCCTCCTATAATGGAATAGAAATGCCGACCATAGCTGCAGAACAATACCTGGCAAAAGGGTACACTGTTTTTGCAGTCATGCATGGCTCACAGCCGCGGTATGCTATTCCGGATGCAGTGAATGATTTAAAAAGAGCTGTCAGGTACATTCGTTACAATGCCGGTAAATTCGGCATTGACCCCGATCATATCGGAATTACAGGTACTTCAGCCGGGGGGCATTTATCCTTAACGGTTGCTACTGCTGATGATAAGATCAATGCAACAGCCGCTGACCCTGTTGACAGGGTTTCGTCAAGAGTGCAGGCGATCGCCATTTTATTTCCGCCAACTGATTTATTGAATTGGGGCGGGCCCGGTTTTAATTTTGTTAATGCAAAAGAACTACTGAAACCAAGTAAAACATCTGGAGCTGTTGACTTCAGAGTGTGGAATGATAAATTCGCTTTATATGAAGAAGTGACAGATACTGCTGCAAGAAACAAAATCGGTAAAGAAGTTTCACCGATATATTCTGTATCATCCGACGACCCGCCGGTATTCATCATTCATGGCGATGCCGATCCCACAGTTCCTTTACAACAATCGCAAGCAATCATTGCCCGGTTCACTGAAGCCGGAGTGGCCAACCGGTTCATTATTAAAAAAGGCGGTAAACATAATGGCGATGATATGAAGCCGGAGTGGCAGGAGTTTGTGGATTGGTTTGATAAGTATTTGAAATAAATAACAGGCACAAGTAATTTAATATATGAAAAAATATTTTTTAGCACTTTCTCTTTTGGTTGGTGTTATTTCCTTTGGAAAAGGAAAAAATGTAAGCGACACCACAAGACCCTTGGTAAATAATGACAGTGTCTTTAGAAAGGTTGAGGTAGAGGCGAGTTTTACCAGTGGCGGCGAAGCATGGAGGAGGTACCTGGAAAGAAATTGCAATGCTGAAATACCCAGCTTGAATCATGCCCCGTCGGGTGCATATACAGTCATTGTACAATTTATCGTAGATAAAAATGGGGACATAAGTGATGTCAAGCCGCTGACCAACCACGGTTTTGGCATGGAAGATGAGGTCGTCCGTCTGATAAGCAAAGGCCCAAAATGGCAACCGGCCATAATGAATGGTATGCCAGTCAAGGCTTATCGGAAACAACCATTAACTTTTCAGGTTATATCTGATTTTGAACTTTCTACTTACACAATTACGGTGGGCAAAAGTAACAGCGTTGAAATAACTGTGGATCGTTACAACATTAAAGCCGAAGATATAGAAGTGACTCTTTCTTACGGAACGATTACTCATGATTCGGAGAACAGATACATTATCATGGTTGACAAGCCTGGTAGAATTTTGCTGACTGTTAAGAGCAAGGCAAAAAAGAAAAAAGATGAATATGATTATGGGACAGTAGCAATAGAAGCAAAATGATGGCTATACCGCATCCACATCTGCCACTATCGTTACACTTCTGAAACTTTTATTCTTACGCCGTGGCGGGTGTTTTTCTTCCACCCGCCACTGTTCTTTAATTCAATCCCGGTAATGAGTAAGAAATCCCCAATTATCAACTCCGGTATGATAAAACATTGCTGATGAATATTTGTATTCTTACGCCGTGGCGGGTGTTTTCTTCCACCCGCCACTGATCTTTAGTTCAATCTCTGTGATGTGTAAGAAATCCCCAATTATCAACTCCGGTATGATAAAACATTGTTGATGAATATTTACGCCGTGGCGGGTGTTTTCTTCCACCCGCCACTGATCTTTAGTTCAATCCCGGTGATGAGTAAGAAATCCCCAATTATCAACTCCGGTATGATAAAACAATGCGGATGTATCAAAGGTTGCATCTGCCAGATAAGATGGATATGGTCAGACATAATAGCAAATGCATAAAGTTTGATTCGTTTATCTTCTACCAGGAAGCGGAGACTGTCTATTACTATATCCTTGTACTTATCGTGCTGCAGTAATTTATACCAACCTTTTATACTGGCGGTGAAGAATTGCGGGTATTCAGTAATGAAGACACGCATCTGCTAATATAGTAAGATATTTTTTTGGTGTCCTTAGTTCGTGTGGTCGGTGGAAAAAAACACCGACCACGGCGTGTTACTTTTTTTGGAACACCTGCCAGGGCGGAACACCAGCAAGGGCAAAAAACACCGACCACGGCGTGTTACTTTTTTTGGAACACCTGCCAGGGCGGAATACAGATGTTATTCATAGTTATTTTTCTTCTTCTTCTGGTTTGTCAAAGGATTTTTCTATTTCTGCCATTTCTGTTAGAACGTCATTTGTAGAATAAGTTATCATATCTTTTTGAAGTCGGCCAAGAATTAGAAGTCCTATACCTGCAATTAAAGATACCGAAAAGATTACCCAAGTCGTTGGCATAACCCAAGTGCCTAATTTTTCTGCTGTATTTAATCCAATTAAAGCGAATATTGCTGAAGCAAAAACACCAAATGAAATTGAGGATAAAATTTGAAAAAGACTTTTGTTTGGAATTATTCCTTTAACAAGTCGTTTTAGTCTTGTCCAATCAGTTTCTTTAATAGGATAAACACCCTCCTTCTTTGCTTGATAGACAACGTAGTCTTGGCTAAATTTAAAGTCATTCATTGCTACCTCCTTCTTCTTTATTTTCTCCGTCAGGGTTTTTAGGGTCAACAATTCCTAAATGAATTGCATTCATCAATTTTATATTCCAACAAGATGTACAAGCGATTGTTATAAGTGGTTTGATAGCCCCACTACCTAAAACAGTCCGTCCACCGTGAAATTCTCTTAACTCAAAAAGTGTGTCATCAATCTCCCAATTTTGTTGTCCACATACTTCACAAGATTTGTTTTTCCAAACTTCGTTAAGCTTAGAAATGAGTTTTTCTTGTTGCTTTTTATTCAATTTCATTTATTGTCAATATTTAGTGTTTTGTTATAATTGTGCATAACACTCAAATTTATGATATAAGACCCAATCAGCCAATAACAATCATCTTTGAAAATCAACTGTTTAGTGTTATTCATTTTGTATTGTAGTTAGGACAATCCGTTTTCATGTTTTGAAAAAAATGAAATGATTCATCATTTGAATTAAGGACACTAAAATATAGAAGGGAAATTTCGCAAATGCTCAATAGCGAACAGAACGTACAAGTGTGCGACGCAACAGACGATGATAGTAGTACTACAGCTGGGCAAATAAAAATCATTTTACACCGCATCTACATCCGCCACCACCGTTACACTCCGGAAACTTTTGTGTTGATGCAGGATGGCTGTCTGTTCCAATAAATCTTTTTTACATTGATGGATGGCCTTGCCGTCTCTCGGGAGTTTGAGTAAGAGTTCCATGAGGTGCTGGTTGCGGATGCGGCCGATAACCGGTTCGGCAGGGCCAACGATGTAGTGGCCGTAATTTATCTTCATCGCATCGGCATATAGCTGCGCCGCCCTTTCCACCACTTCCTTTATTTTATGTTTGAATGTGATATGGATGATACGGGTGAAGGGCGGATAGGCAAACTCTTTGCGCTTCTTCAATTCTTCGGCAAACATGGTTTTGTAATCATGCTGCTGTACCATTTGCAATACCGGGTGTGCAGGTTGAGATGTCTGCACCATTACTTTCCCGGTTTCTTCCTTGCGTCCGGCACGGCCACTCACCTGCTCCATCAGTTGAAAGGCCCTTTCATTGACACGGAAATCTGCAAAATGCAATAGGCCATCGGCATCGAGAATGCCAACGAGGTCAACATTGTCAAAGTCAAGACCCTTGACGACCATCTGTGTGCCGACGAGGATATCAATGCGCCGCTGTTCAAACTGCTGTATCAGCACATCATGTGCATTCTTGCCCCGCACCGTATCCATATCCATGCGGGCCAGTTTGGCATCGGGGAAAGTTTCCTGTAACAGCTCTTCAATTTTTTCGGTACCGAAATTGCGCTGTGCAAATTTATCGCTGCCGCAGGCGGCGCAGGTATGCACGGGAGGATACGTGGTGCCGCAGTAATGACAAATTAATTTATTGCTGAGTTTGTGAAAGGTGAGTGACACATCACAGTATTTGCATTGCGGTATCCAACCGCAGATGGTGCAAACCTGGTAAGGTGAATAACCCCGGCGATTTTGAAAAAGAATTACCTGTTTGTTTCTTGCCATCACTTCATTGACGGCTTCTATCAATTGGGGTGACAACATTACTTTGGTTCTGTCTTTCTGAATTATTTTTCTTGTGTTAATGATCTCAATGGCTGGTAATTTCAGATCGCCGTAGCGTTGCATGAGTTCTACGAGGCCGTATTTATTTGTTGATGCGTTGTAATAACTTTCTACTGAAGGTGTGCCGCTGCCTAATATTGTTTTTGCATGGAAGAGTGATGCAAAATAAATAGCAGCATCTCTCCCATTGTATCTTGGCGCCGGGTCCTGCTGTTTGTAGGATGTATCATGTTCTTCATCACAGATAACCAATCCTAAATTCTGAAACGGCAGAAACACGGATGATCTTGCACCGAGGATTACTCTTAATTCGCCGTTCTTTACTTTATTCCAGATCTCCACTCGTTCATTTTGTGAAAATTTGGAATGATAGATGCCGATATAACCGCCAAAATGTTTTTGCAGGCGGCGGATGATCTGTGAGGTCAATGCGATCTCCGGAAGCATGTAGAGCACCTGCTTTCCCTGTTTGATGGAGTCTTCGATCAGTTTGATATAAATATTTGTTTTGCCGCTGGAAGTAACGCCATGCAGCAAACAAACAGCTCTGCTTTCCAATTGTTGTTGAGTTTGTTCAAAAGCTTTTTGCTGTCCTTCGGTCAGTTCAAAATCAATCTGTACATTTTTGGGCAAGTATTGAATGCGGTCAACGGTTCTTTTTTCTACCCGGAGAATATTTTTTTCTACCAATCCTTTGAGTTGTGCATCTGATGCCCCTGATTTTTTCAGCAACGAAGATTTCACCACTTCTCCTTCAGTTTTTATCAGGTGCAGGTAGCTGAGCAACAACTCCATTTGTTTCGGCGCTTTTGTCCAGTTGTTCAGCAGATCGGACAATTTTTCTTCATTATCATACTCCGGGTTCAGCAGAACAAATGATTCCTTCTTGGGTAAATAGGTTTGTTTCAATGCTTCCCACACAAAACAAACTTTCTTATTGATAAGCCGGTTGATAACCGGATAAGCATTTGCAGAATCAAGCAGTTCCTGCACTTCACCAAGGCTGAGTTCCTTTTTTATCAGTAATGCTTCGCCAATGATATACTCGTCATGGCCGAGAGCAGAAAAATCATCCCCGTACTCTTCATTGTACACTAATACCGTTTCACTGGATAACTTGAAATGAGCCGGCAAGGCCGCCGCCATTACTTCTCCTTCGCTGCACATATAATAAGAGGCTATCCACTCCCATAATTTCAGTTGTTGTTCAAATACTACTGGCTCCACATCCAGCACATTCAGAATATCTTTTGTTTCAAAGAATTCCGGCTTGTCTTCTTGTAAGCTTTTTATGATACCAGCATATTTCTTGCTTTTGCCCAGGTTCACTTCTACCCGGCAACCAATTTTTGCTGATTCCAGTAAATGCTGGGGAACAGACCAGGTGTAGTTTCGGGGTAAAGCGGCAGGTATGATGATTTCAGCGTACAAAGAAGAATATTTAAAGTTCAATAATCATCCCGATTGCTTTCGGGACAATGTTCAAGTTAATCACAAACCAGCAATCATTTTTTCCGCCATCCGGAACCGTATTCAATTAATTTTTTTTCCATAATGGCATATACTTCATCTTTCAGGCGGTGCACATCTTTGAGAGTGTAAGAAGAGACCGGTATCTCATCGAGGTAAACGATGCGGCTGCGTCCGGGAGTCATGGAAAATATGCTACTGTAGTGCATCCTGTGGTATGCATCGAGGAAAAGCACCGGTTTGATGGGTGTTTGCGTTTCAACAGCTACCCTGAAAGCACCATCATAAAAATCTTTCAGTGCTGTCGTTCCCATATTAAAAGTTCCTTCCGGAAAAACCAGTACAGAAATCCCTTTACTGATTATGGACTTTAAAACCCTTACACTATTTGCCCTGTTGGCAGGGCTGCTGCGGTTAACTGTTACGATGGCATTCCGGTATATAAATCCGAAAATGGGCACTTTACTCATTTCTACTTTGCCCAATGGCCGGATAGGCTGGCGGTAAGCTTTAGGAATAATGGCTGCATCGAGGTAAGAGATATGATTGCTGACAAAGATGTAAGACTTCTTTTTATCGTGAGGCACTTCATAAATTTTTTTATGCCGGATAAAGACCAGCGGGAACCATAAATCAGCCCAAAGCATACAGAGCCTGATTATCATGGTGCCGCCTTTTATACGTCCGAAGAAACTGGCAATAAAAACAAAGGGAAATATCAGCAGCATGATGGCTACAAAAGTGATGAGTGCATAAATACTGTAAATCCATTGCAGCGGCTTTAGCAAAAATTTCATCAGTTGCGGTTTTTGTATTTAGCATCATCACCGGGGCAACTGCATTTAAAATCAGTTTCAAGATCAATCACGGTAACTACAGTAGTTAATTCATTGCACTGGGCATACACAATCCTCACCCGTTGATTATCATGTGTAATTCCTTCCACTGCATAGCGGGGACAACGGGCATTTTGCAAATCACTTTTATTATAGTTTATTTTTCCATCCCGCATTATTTCTTCTACTTCTGCTTTTGAAATTTTCCGGCATTGCATCCGGCAGGTTGCATGGTTGCTGTATTCCAACAAAGCGGTGCGGCGGTCAAAACCTTTGTCCCGGTTGCTGTGATTACTGGCCGGGTCTTTAGGCCGGTCATTATTTGTCACCTTTGGCTTTGGGGCAGGCTCATTGCTATTTTTACATTGTTTAACTACAATAATAGCAATCACCATCGATAGCATCAGGATATAAGGAACCCATTTCTTATTCAAACCAAATAATTTATACAAATTAAAAGTAAATCTGTGATAGTCATGCATTAAATACGGCACACGGATAAAACGGGCTTCATGGATAAACACTCCTGCCCGACTGCATCATTCAGGCGGGGATCTTTCTGCTTTGCAGAAATTGGGATTGTACCATTAGGTCCAATCTGTTTTAACCTATCTAATCCGTATCATCCGTGTGCCTGCCTTTTAGCTATCTTTGCACCCTTATGGCAGAATCCAGAACAGTGGCATTTCACACCCTTGGCTGTAAGCTCAATTTTTCCGAAACATCTTCGCTTTCCCGCATGCTTGAACAGGAGGGTTTTGAGAAAAAAGAGTTTGACGACCTGGCCGATGTGTATGTTATCAATACCTGTTCCGTTACTGATAATGCAGACAAGGAGTGCCGTCAGTTGGTTCGCCGCATACAAAGAAAAGCACCGGAAAGTTTTGTGGTGATAGCCGGGTGCTATGCTCAATTAAAATCTAAAGAAATTGCTGAAATACCCGGCGTGGATTTAGTGCTTGGCGCTGCAGAAAAATTCAACATTGCCCGGCATATCCGTGAACTGGCCAAAGGTGATTCAGCAAAAATATGCAGCTGCGATATTGAAGAAGTTGCCGGCTTTCATTCTTCCTGGTCAGTGAACGACAGAACAAGGACTTTTTTAAAAGTACAGGATGGATGCGATTATAATTGTTCGTTCTGCACCATTCCAATGGCAAGGGGAAAAAGCAGAAGCGATAGTATTGAAAATGTAGTTGCGCATGCTAAACATTTGGCCGAGCAGGGCGTGAAAGAAATTGTATTGACAGGTGTAAATCTCGGTGACTTTGGAAAAGGATCCGACGGTGTTGTTGCCACAGTTAATATAAACGACCGTGAAGAAAATTTTTTTGAACTGGTAAAAGAACTTGATAAAGTTGAAGGCATTCAGCGTTACCGCATTTCATCTATCGAGCCTAACTTGTTGACCAACGAGATCATTGAGTTTGTTGCCAACAGTGATAAATTCATGCCGCATTTTCATATCCCTTTACAAAGCGGCAGTAATAAGATACTTGGCCTGATGCGCCGCCGGTATAAAAAAGAATTGTATGCCGAAAGAGTGAAACTAATAAAAACCTTAATGCCCCATTGTGCAATCGGAGTTGATGTAATTGTTGGCTTTCCCGGAGAAACGGAAGAAGATTTTAAAGAAACATTTGGCTTCATTCATTCATTGGATATTTCTTACCTGCATGTTTTTACTTATTCTGAAAGAGATAATACCCATGCACTGACGCTGGCGCCTGTAGTGCCGGTGAATGTGCGCAACGAAAGAAATAAGACACTCCGGAATCTTTCTTATATGAAGATGCGATACTTTGCCGAACAGCATTCTGGGCAAACCCGCAAAGTATTGTTTGAAGGCCATGATAAGAAGGGCTTGATGGAAGGTTACACCGATAATTACATCAGGATCACTACACCCTACCGTCCTGAATGGGTGAATGAAATTGCAGACTGGAAGATTTAAGAAAATATTTCTTCAGTATGTTCTTTTTCAACCACCGGCAATCAAAACAATTTACTCACTTTTACCTTTTTCTTTTCCCTGCTTTTTTTCAAGCTTCCTGAAATAGCCCCTTAATAAAAAATTATGTTTCAGGGCTTCCATGCTCTGGTTAAATGCTTCAGTACCTTTTTCTATACTTGAAAGGCTGTTATTCAGTTTTATGGCAAGTGCAGAATCTTTCAATATAGAATGTGCGGGGCCTTTCCCGCTATTGATATCCCGTTGAACACCTGTGGTCAGCTTAGTTAATTCATTGGCAAGGTTACTGGCATTGTCGCCAACCTGTTGAATTTTCAGTACTGCTTCATTCAGGTTATAAGCAATTGCAGTATCCGTCAGAATTGCGCCCAATGAACCCTTACCGTTCCTGACATCATCAATAATAGTGTGCAGATCCATCACCATATCGTCGGCTTTTGCAGTAGCCCGCCTGATGTTGTTTAGGGAGGCCCGCAGGTTATCCGGAATTGTGGCATCATTAATAATTTTCCACAAAGCCGTACTGTTATTGATTCGCTGTACCGTTACTTTAAGTTCCTCCGAAACAAAAGCAATATTCCTGTTTGTCTTATCCAGTGTTTCCAGCATTTCATCTGTACCCTTACTCTTCTTAGTAGCCAGGATATCCCCGTTTTCTGCCAGCGGGGCGCCATCTTTTGCCGGGGTAATATTCAGTATCCTGTTGCCCATTAATCCGTCTGTACTCATACTTACCACATCGGTCTTATGAATATATTTTTTCATCTTCAGGTCTATCAGCATAGTTACCTCAATCAGTGTGTCGTTCAATATCTTAACTTTTTTTACAGTACCTACCTGTATGCCCGCATAACGAATATTGTTGCCTGATGTAAGTCCCTGTACATTCTCAAACCTTGCCCGGAGGGAATAGTTCTTTCCGAAAAGATTGGTATCCCTTCCAATCATATACAAAGAAAAGATCACTAGTAGCAGCCCCGCCAGTACAAAAACTCCCAGTTTGATATTATTAACCGTTCTTTTTGCCATTATTCAAAAAATTGTTTAACTTTTTCATCATTATTTTTTTTCAGTTCATCATAGGTTCCCTGTGCATAACATTTTCCGTCAATCAACATAATAATCCGGTCAGCTGTAGTACGGATACAACCCATGTCATGTGAAATGATTAGTGCTGAAGTATTGTATTTTTCACCCATCTCTTTAATCAGTTTACTTATCCCCTTTCCGGTTATCGGGTCAAGGCCCGTGGTAGGTTCGTCATATAAAATAATCTCAGGGTCAAGTATCAGTGTCCTTGCCAGTGCAATTCTTTTCCTCATTCCACCAGACAGTTCTACCGGCATCATATCTGCTGTATGAGACAATCCTACATTTTTCAGCACTTCCGTTACTTTTTCATTTCTTTCTGCCGCAGTCAATTTTATCCAATGCCGGCGAAGCGGGAATTCCAGGTTTTCCCGTACGGTCATAGAGTCGTACAACGCATTGCTTTGGAATAAAAATCCCACCTTCGTCCGGACTTCATCCAGTTTCTGGTGGTTTAAATCCTCAATATCCCGGCCCAGCACATTTATCATACCCTTATCAGGTTTCATCAAGCCAATAATACATTTAATCAGTACAGATTTTCCAGATCCTGATTTCCCCAACACAGCTACGTTTTCTCCCCGGTGCAGAAGTAAATTGAAATCCACCAATACATGGTTATCACCGAATGACTTAAACAGATGTGTAATAGAAATCACCTCACCCGGCAATCGGGTTGATTCTAATTCTTTTCTTATTACTTGTTCTGCATGCATAAATACTAATTAAGCTCTAATATGTCAATTATCTGCACAGCCAGTAAGTCAATAATAAATATCAAAATAGAACTCACCACGACCGCGGAATTAGCTGATCTGCCTACCCCTTCGGTACCTTTACTGGAATTAAAACCCTTGTAACAGCCGACTATACCTACTGCAAATCCAAAAAAATATGTCTTAATAAATGCCGGGAAAAAATCATCGAAAGAAAGGGCATCAAATACCTGCTTAAAGAATAGATTAAAACTGGTAACACCACGGATATTCACTCCTATATAAGACCCATATATTGAAATGGCATCACTCAGGATTACGAGTACAGGCAACATTAAAGTAGCTGCCAGCACCCGGGTTACCACCAGGTATTTAAAAGGATTTGTGCCGCTTACTTCCATAGCATCGATCTGCTCGGTCACTTTCATACTGCCAAGTTCAGCGCCTATACTGCTACCTATTTTGCCAGCAAAAATCAAAGCAGTAATCACAGGTCCAATCTCCCTGACAATTGCAATCCCTACCATGGCAGGTAGTTGGCTTTCGGCGCCATAACTAATCATGGATGGACGTAATTGCATAGTTAATACCAACCCCATAATAAAGCCAGTTAGCCCAACCAGCGGAAGTGACTTATAGCCGATAATAAAACACTGACGTAAAAATTCTGCAAACTCATACCTCGGTTTAAAACCCTGTAAAAAAAACCGGGCTGTAAACCGGCTCATACCACCGGTTTCAGTCAGGAATCGTTGCCATGTCTGAGGTAATGCCATATCATTTTATAACTACCAAAATTTAAATAATACCAGAAACTATTTCATGAAGCAAATCATCACCAGGTGTGATTATCATCAATATATAAGAAGGAAGAAGTGGTGGAACGTACTGGGCTCGAACCAGTGACCCCTACTCTGTCAAAGTAATGCTCTGAACCAACTGAGCTAACGTTCCAAATGATGAACTGAATCAACCCGATGTCTTATCCGCCGGGAGTGGCAATGTTCCTGAGCAGCAAAATTAGTTGTTTTCAACTTTCTTTTTCTTCCCGGTGCAACTTTCCTACTTTTAATTTGTCATTTATACAGATGCAAAAATACCAGGTGACGATACATTTTGAAATGAGTGATGAGTTTATGGATTTGGTACCACCTCACCGCACTTATATCAATTACCTCATTAATAAAGGAATAATTGACCATTATGCCGTCAGCATGGAAACACAGCGATCATGGATAACACTGAATGCAACGGATAAAAAGGAAGTTGAAAAAATTTTGAGAAAATCCCCTCTCTTCAAATTCTGGACTTACGAAATTGACGAATTGTTTGTACTGGATGGCCAGCATTACCGCCTCCCGGAAGTAAATCCAAATTAATTTTCATTTTCTTTTATGGAAATGTGCAATTCTGAAATCAACCGCATCTTTCAGAAAATTGCCTGTTATGAGAAAAAAAATACCCTGTGTATTCCTGGGATTGCTAATCATCTTCTGTTTCTTTCCGGATACCACCCTCCATGCACAAAATATTGCTGCTGTAAAAAAAGACACAAAGAGCAATGTTCTTTCCATTGCCTATTTTATAGAAAGTGCCAACCATTCTCTTAACTCTCTAAACAGCTTACTTAAAAAAGATAACTACCGGAATAAGATTACAACCCTCAACAATCCTGCTGGCAATGAACTGGGATTCAACCTGAAAACAGAAATACTATTTGCACTGAAACCCATGCTGGAAAAAGCAAAAACCACAGATAAGACAAAATTTCAACAAGTAATAGAAGGCCTGTTGAGTGATAATTCAGACAAAGGAATTCCGGGTATAAAAAAATACCTTCCCGCTGCAAGCATATTCAGTACGGTTTTTTCCCTCGTTGGCAACCTGGTCATTACAGAGAAAAAAATTACAAAAGAAGACCTCAGCAATTTTTCAATAAAGATTCAGCAATTTTTCTACCAGTATGAAAAGCTGAATGGCATCAACCTGCAGTTTAGCTTTCAGCTTCAGAAACTTTTATTAAAAACAGAAGAAATGAAAGGTGATGTGAAAGATTTTTTGATAGAGTGTGTTAGTATGAAGCATGCAGATGTACAGAAATCAGTTATGAAAACCCAGGCCACCGAGGCCTTGCTGCTAAAGTATTATGACCCGCAAAACCTTCAATCCTGGTTTGATACGACCAAAGCCAGCACTCAACAACCCTTATTTCCTTCTGATGCCTCCACTACTGTTAAACTATTAGCTTCAGGTATTAAGAAATTGCAAAAGGAATTTGAAACGATTTACAACGATAATTACAGGGAATTAAAAGAATTGATAGCATCATTAAAAACTACCATACCAAACCTGGATCAAAAACAACTGGATAAAACAAATAACGAAATTGACCAATTGTATACCGACAGCCGGCAGGCTGATGTAATTAATTTGAACCTGAACCAGGTAGATGAAAGAATGAATAAATTATGCAGGCTTTTTAATACCGGTCGGTGAGACATGACTTATTTATCTGCCCATTTAGGTTTTCGCTTCATCAGCTTTTTATAAACCGGGCAAGTGGCTGCATGTGCACCAGGCAAATAACCGGTGCTCATTAAAAATTCATTCACAATTTCACCACCGGTAAAGCGAAATGTTTGTTTGAACAACTTCACCCATTCCTCTTTTGTTTTGGGATGATGATGATCAAGCCAGTTTTTAAATGAGCTGAATTCTTTCTGAATGGCCTTTATACATTTTGCATTGTGAATCGCCGCTTCTATCTTCAGCCGGTTGCGGATGATACCGGCATCCTGCATCAACTTTCCTTTTTTCTTTTCTGAATACCGGGCTACTTTGTCAATGTTAAAATCATCAAAGGCTTTGAAAAAATTATCTTTCTTCTTGAGGATTGTTTCCCAACTTAATCCTGCCTGGTTTATTTCTAGTACCAATCTTGCAAACAGCAGGTTATCATCATCAATAGGAAATCCATATTCCATATCATGATAATGCCTGTGAACGGTATCTTTTCCTTTATTGAGGACAAATTCGCAATAAGTAGTTGCCATACAGCCAATTTCGGATGAAAATAGATTAAAAAATTTTTGTCTAAAAAGCCCTGCACCCCTATCTTTGCCGTCCCAAAAAGGGAGTTTAGCTCAGCTGGTTCAGAGCATCTGCCTTACAAGCAGAGGGTCGGCGGTTCGAACCCGTCAACTCCCACTTAATAGTTAAGCAGTTATGATTTTATCATAGCTGCTTTTTTGCTTTTGTGACCTCAAATGTGACCTCAATTTCATTAAAGAAAAGTAGCCGTACAACTAATAAAGGAAAACAAAACGAAGATGAAAGAGTGTGCAGAGTTGCATCATGATTTCAGCGATAATAAGCATTGAAAACTTATCTTAATTGCTTTGCAACAACTTCATGTTGCAAGCCCATGTACTGGCAAAATTCTTCAACAGAAACAACCTGGTGTTGTTGCTTTTTGAAATGCTCCTTAATCTTCTTGATAAGATTTCTGCCATACCTGTCGCTTCTACCTGTGATTATTTGAATGTCCTTAGGATAGATACACAATCTTTTCATTATTCAAATAACTTTTTCATACACTATCCATACTTCGGCCATGCCTTTGATATAAATAATGTATAGCAAAGATAATTGTTTTTTGCAGGCGGTTAAAGTGTGTTAGTTGGAATAATGTGGAATAAACGGAACGTATGACATCACACATTTGTCAGGGCTTTATTGTGAATCTATTTTTGTTTTCAAATGCTGATAACACGGCAAAAAATTGAAACAAATTATTAACCCAATAAATTTTTTACAATGGCAAAGCAAAAAGGAATTATCAAATTAGATGGTACTATCGGCGGTATTACCTTCTACAAATCTCAGGATGGTTATTTGGCAAGAGAGAAAGGCGGTGTATCTGCTGACCGAATTGCAAATGACCCTAATTTCCAAAGGACCCGTGAAAACGGTGAAGAGTTTGGAAGAGCAGGAAAAGCTGGAAAGCTTTTGCGTAACGCAATTCGTGCAATGTTACAGAACGCTTCTGACAGCCGAATGGTAAGCCGTCTGACTCAAAAAATGGTTGAAGTAATCCAGGAGGATATTACTAATCCCCGTGGTTTGCGGAATGTGATTGATGGTGAAGCTGATTTGCTGGAAGGTTTTGAGTTTAACATCAGTGGTAAACTTGGAACTACTCTTTATGCTCCATACATTGGAACCATTGACAGAGTGGCCGGTACTCTTACCGCTAACATTCCTGCATTTGTTCCCATCAACATGCTTGCAGCTCCCGGTGGTACTACTCATTTCAAAATTGTTTCTACTGCTGCAGAGGTTGATTTTGAAAATGAAACTTTTGTTATGGATGCACAAGCAAGTGGTGTGTTGCCCTGGGATGCAACTGCAACTGCAGTTATCAATCTTGCAAACACTGTTACTGCAAACAGCACTCACCCTTTATTCCTGGCATTAGGCATTGAGTTCTATCAGGAAGTAAACGGTCAAATGTATCCTCTTAAAAACGGAGCATACAATCCTTTAGCGTTAGTTAAAGTAAGTGGTCTGTAAGCTTCAATAAATCTGTTCATTCTTTAGTTAAGAAATGGCCCTGCCGGATGGCAGGGCTTTTCTTTTTCTTAGTATTCACTTGGCAACATCATGCAGCCATCCACCAGCCAAAGCGTAGCAATGTCATAAGGAAAATCACTGAAAGTAATTTCCTGACTTGTTACTTTGTTATGATTGCCATCCGTTGCAAGGATTGTAAAGGCATTGTCCTTTACTCTTTTTAAATCCCACACCTGGAAGCGTTCAAGATTTACATTTTTGTGGCATTGATGGCTAATGATTAAATCAATCAGCCAATAAGCACCGCAGCCTTCTGCTAATTCTTTCACACCATCGGTATAAAGAATCAATGAAGGTTTGTGGCAAAAGAAATTTTCTGAACCATTGTGAGAACCGAAGAAGTGATTTGCATTTTTCATCTTAGTAAAATTTATTTTTAAAAGAAAAAAGGAAAAAAAAGAAAGCCCCTTCATCAGCCGCCGTTATTACAAGCCAAAAGGAAACGGAATAAATCCGTGGATTCATTCAGATGAATTACTTGATACAGCTTGTGCAGGATATATCGCTGAGAATATGTACTGAAGTTTTATGCCGTAGTCTTTTGGCTGTTTGGCTTTACTTCAGCTTGGCTATATTCATCAGTTGAAGCAGGCGGCTAACTTTGCAATTTTTTTATTGAATTGAATATGCCGGTTTGATACAGTTCGGATATGTACAAAAGATGCACCGGCTAAATTTATTCATAGTTGAGTATTGCTTTCTTAGAAGCGATGGCAATTGTGTCAAGCCTGCCGGTAAAAGCGCCTGCGGCAAAAAAAGAAGCATAGCCGTGCGGCACACTTGTCCGCACCGAAGCGTTGGAGGCGAGCCGCCGTAAGCCACCGAAGAGAGGAACGAACGAAGGTGGCTGCGAGCCCCCACGAGGGGCTGGCAGTAAAGCCATGAGGAACGAATGGCGATGCAAGCTACATAGGAAGCCGCCGGAGTATATTTCCCGTCAGGGTACGGAGGCGGCTGAACTATGCAAGTGAAGCTCAGCAGCCGTAGGCGAAATGGACGGAGGGAATGAGCCGTACGGATGCAAGCTGAACGCAGCCGAAGTGGGGATAGCCGGCGAGCAAAATTATTTGGCAGCGGGTGGACTGAACGCTACTGAAGTGAATGAATGACATAGTGAAGCGAAATGGAACCCAGTGAGTATTGTAGCATTGGCTTGCGAAAGGCTGGTGCATTCCCATGTGTGTTGCTTTGTGTTTGGCTATGGGATGCCCAGCCTTGAAGCAAATGTGTTAGCTGCGAACGTGGTGTAATGAAGCGGAACGAAGGAAGTAATGAACGAAGTGGCGTGAAGGACACAATAGCTGCCGTGAGGAATGAGGAGGAACTGCAAGTAGTATGACAAACCTGCGTAGCAGCCCGAAGGGCATTGCATGTGCAGCAATACCATAAAAGTGTAATAAACAATTTTATTGCTGCTGATGCAATGGTTTGGCATATCTACTTGCTGACGACGAATGACGAACACCACTTTACCGGCGAAGCGTGGGGTCTGTGCGGTGGGTTTTCTTTCATCCAATTCATTCATTAAAAAATCAAGCCCCCTACCAAGGAGGCTGACATGATGAAGTAAATGAATAACCTAACTGTGATGAAAAAACAAACACACCAGGAGAAACAAACCAACAGCTAACCCAAATGCTGCCAACAAGCCAACGCTGAACAAGAACTGACATAACAATACATTTAAAATGAAAAAATAAAATAACATGCTTCAGTCAGCGAAGGGAAACGGATGTCTTGCACTCCAAAAGGAAACGGAATAAAAGATGGCTTTGTGAGTTGGGTTTGTGTTTATGCCGTAGTCTTTTGGATGCTCCGTTTTCCCGGAGCTATCTTGCATGTGTATTTTATTTTTTTTAAATGGATTGTCAGTTGTCAGTGTTGGCCTGGAAACATATTCAAAGTGTAAAAAATCACTTTATTATGTTCTTCCTGCAATTTTCGTGAATGCCCATTATGATTATTGAAATATTCAAAGTGGTTAGATAAATGATAATTGAAAATTTTGTTCGGTAAATATTCAGTAAATAAAAATGGCACCCTGATAGAGATTCTATCTAAGGATGCCATTAAGCACATACCAACCCATTTTTATTTTACCTCAAATTCCAGCATCGGGAAGATAGGTCTTAACTCAACTTTAAACCCGTAATGTATAGTAGGTGTTGAAGATGCAATTCTTTTTGCATCTTCATCATCATCGGCACGGATTTCAATAAAACCTAAAACCAATTCTTTTGTTTCAGCAAATGGCCCGTCTATCACTTTCCCTTTTCTTGCAACAAACATGGAACCATCGGGGACTAAGCCAAGGCAGCTTTTTACTTTTCCCTGTTCCATCAGACCCTTAACAAACTCTGATATCAGTGCAAGGCAATCCACCTTTGCAATTTCTTCCGGAGAGGTTTCGGTTTCGGGGTCAAGCATAAAGAACAGCATGTAATCTTTCATAACAATAGTTTTAGGCTTAAAATGAAATCAAATGTATGCTTTTGGTTTTTCTGTTCAAAAATGTGGAATCAGGCTGACTTTAGCACCGGTAAGCCCAAAAGCTTACGGGCATAACCAATCTGTCCGAGGTGATATGCTTCGTGGTAAATGAAGAAAGAAATGAAGTCTCTTGGTCCTCCGCCCTTACCAGGAATTTCAGTTTCCATTTCCTCCTCTGAAATTGATTCAATTTTTTCAATCAGCAGATTTGTGGCGAAATCCCAATTTTCCTTTATTTCCTTCAGGGACGGATATTTGTTCTCTTCAGAAATAGATTTGAAATAAATATTGAAATACGGATCCGCAGCATTACCACCAATCAGATTTAGCAACATCAATCTGCAGGTTGCTAAATGACCCAATAACCAGTTTAAATGATTAACCTGTTCGTTGGGCCGCTTCACTGCGTCTTTGTCGTTAATTCCGTCAAATGCGTTGTTGAAAATTCCTGCCTGCATATCCAGCATGCCTGTGTAAACTGAAGCTTTTGAAATTGTAGTTTGCATAATTTTAAAGTTTTAATTTATAGATGTTGTTTTCGCTTTGTCTTTTTTTCGCAGGCCAAGTATTAAGAATATCATCCCTAAAGGCAATAATAACGGACCTATGAGACCTTCTTCAACTTTTACTATGCCTGGTATTAACATGAAAATGATCAAACCAAGATCTGCAAATGCGATAATGGCAGTGTTAATCAGGAAGCCGGTTTTACTGTTCTTCCAATTCATTGTAATGGCGATAATGGTTACTAATATACCCATCCAAACCAGGTCAAATGAGTGGAAAGAAATAACACTTGCTGTTACCGGGTCACTTACCGGAGAAATTGATGATTCAGGCATTGCAGAACCAAAGCCAAACAAGGCTTTAGTTGGATTATCCGATACTGCATCTGCTAACAGGGTACCTCCTCCAAAAATGTGTATAATACCCCATATTACATAAATAGCTGACCCAATTTTGTGATAAGATAATTTCATGTTTTTGTCTTTTTTTTAATGACAACCGGGTATTTTAAAAAGAGACATTTTATATTAACTTTTTTGATAAATCTCCTGATGGCCTTGATTTTTGATGAAAATTGACAATATCAGGGAGCCAACCAGGCCCAAAATAAGACTGCCCGTTAATATTTGAAAAAGGTATGATGAAAGATTAAAATATTTTTCCGGATTCATCTCGCCTTTACTTTTCGCATAAATAATCATTGTATCAAAATAGGAGGGGTTAATTGCCAGATGATAAATTAACTGGCCAATAACTGATACAACTGAAAATCCAACAGTAATATAAATGCCCTTTAGTACTCTTTTAATGTACTTGATATTTAGTTGTTGCTTTCTTTTTAGTAACAGGTAAATCAAGATCAGGCCTATTACAGGTACCAGGAATGCAAAGGGAGTTATTTTAGTGAATAAATCAATATTCCTGATCGAATGCAGGCCGGCAAAATATTCTGCAAATAGCCAGATTGTATTTGCAATACCTATGGTAATTCCGCCAGAAAATATTAATTTTTTCATGATGATGGCTTTAAATAAAGTTTATTATCAATATAGCTGATGGTGAGAATATAATTTTTTAAAAACCCACTTCCAATGCTTCCGTCTATGTCTGTTAATGCAAATAATCCGGACATTGCGTCGGGAATTCTTGTTTTTATATTTTTATAATGACGGTTGTTAATTTTTAATTGTTCCAGAACAAATGTTTTTGCATATACCGGGCCACCCACACCGTATCCTGTAATTTTAATATCTGACAATTCATAGTGATTAGAAATTTTAAGTTTTTGTGCTGTATGCTTTAAAAATGTTAGTTCAGACCTGTCTCCTGTATCAATCAGCAGGTCCAATGTATCCTTGCCAACAAAGGCCTTTATTAATGGAATACGGGAGCTGAACAAACTAAATGAAACCGGATCTGAATCAATAAAAGAGGCATAGAAATGAATCAATTTCTTAGGATAATCAATCTGCATAATTTTTCCTTTGAAATAATCATAGCCAATCAGTCCATCTAAGTAGGGTAAGTTCAGGTTCTCTTTTATTGATTTAAGTGAAATAGAAATTAGTTTCACTTCATTTGATGTGTCGTTGCCCACTATCAGTTCTTTTACATTTGTACTCCAGATCGCTGCCGGTTTTTCACCGGCTCCCTGTACTTCCTTTTTATCATACTTTCTTAAACCTAATTGATCTGTCACATCAGCATCAATCGCATTTATACCACCACAATCAACCATGAAGTGAAATTTTATATTGTTGATCTTTACTTCAATAAAGGGGCGATTATCAATCAACTGAAATGGAATGGACATTAAAGCCTTGTTTTGGCAGTATATCCGGTTGGTAGCAATCATTAAAATTGTGATTACAACTGTTAATCTGAATGTCGTCTCTTTTAATTTATACATGAAAGTCATCATCATGTTTATTTATTTTACCCTGCTTCTTAAGGAATCCAGTAGTTTTTTATCTAAGCTAATCTGGTAAATATTCCCGAGCCCGTTTAAAACTCCGTTATATAATTTTTCGAGCTGACTGAATGATGTAATTGGAGTTTTCAACTCATCATCAAAAACACCAATCGTACTGGTCCAGAAAAGATATTTTCTGTCCGGGGATAAAATGGGGCAGTACTCTCTTGATTTTGTATTAATCGTATCTCCAAGATTTACTGCATTGCTCCAAACCCCATCATTATTAAAGCTTATGTAGAGATCGCCACTTCCTTTTGAATCTCTTCTTCCATAACCTGAAAAAATTATAAAATCTTCATCCGGTGAGATACAATTATCTATCTCCTGAGTTGGGGTATTTAGCTGCCCCGGCAATTTAAATGGTTTTGTATAAACAGCATTTTCGTATCTGGAACAATAAATATCAAAGCTGGAATCCTTATTGGCGCTGAAATATAAATTGCCGTTCCTGGAAACGGAAGGAAAATACTGCTCTCCTGCATCATTGATAACGGGGCCTATATTTTGTGCCTTGTTACTCCATTTTCCATTTTCTAAGTCAACATAATAAATATCAAAATTTTTACGGGAATATTTTGTTGATGGATCTGTCCGGTTAGAAATAAAAAAAAGTCGTTTCCCATCAGGCGAAATAAATGGATCATAGTCGGTATCTATACCGGTTGAAAACGGCGCCATCCTGGGTTGAGTCCATTTCCCGTTTTTATAATCAGATTGCATGATAACACTGAATTTGTTACCAATGGCATTTATGGAAATAAACACGGTTTTCCCATCAGGGGTAAAGCATGCGTTCAATTCATCAAGCGAGGTTGAAAGTACGCCTGGTTCATATAGTTTGGGAACAGAAATGGTTTTATTGCCTGGGTTAACAGATTCCTGACTATATAAGCCTTTGAATAGGAAAAGCAATATGAAAACACAAGTGGTTCTGATTGTTTTGATTTTTAAAGACATGATTTTATCTTTTATAATTACTAATTTATTTTCGCAGTACAATTCTTTTAAGTATTACTTTGAAATCCTCTATTATATTTCAAACACTGAATGGCAGTTTTACTTTATACAGGTCTCTCCCTTCTGCTTTTCTGAAATCAATCATGTGATGAATAGTTACCATTTCAAATTTTAGATTACTGCTATCTTATCCTCGTTCACCCATTTAAAACCCTACTGATGCCCTCAACGAAAGGGTATTTTTCGGACTAAAAGATTTGTTTTCATTCGCTGGAAAATAAACAGCCCCAAACCCGCCTAAACGAATGGCTAGACCTGGCTTTACAATGAATTGAAATCCTAAACCGGCTTCTATTGCCGGACTTAAGCCATCACCCTTTATAATTGTGTAAGCAGGAGGCGATAACATTATTCTTTCTTCACTTTGTGTATAGGTTACTCCCAGACTACCATTAATAAAAAAACCTTCCATATGTTCATGGGTAGAAGTGTACCAGTAACCACCTGACCAAAATTGCCAGTTGGAAGATGTTACATTATCATCAGCACCGGAAATAATATTGGCATTACCCCATTTGTACTTAAATAAATACCCGGCCCTGGCAGCCCATGCAAATTTTGATCTGACAAGCAGGTAACGTTCATATTCTATACCAACGGAGGTACTGATATTGTCAAACACCAGTGCAGTATAGATACCCGGATAATTCTTTGGTGTATTTTCGTTTGACTGGCTGCATACATGTTTTACCGGAAAACCCAGTATGAGTAAGATGAATAACTTTTTTTTCATAAGTGTCAAATTTAATAGCACCCATAGTGGATGCGGTCAGGTTAATGTCCAAAGGTTAATTTTGAGTAATATGTTGTGCCCCCGATAGTCTCCGATGCTGTAATTATTAAAGAAGTTTCATTTAAAACTTCTATATCTGACAACATACCGTCAATCATCAGCTTTGCTTCATTACTTTCAAATAACCAGGTAACAATATCTATTATTTGATTGGGAGAATTTGTTCCGCAAGGCATTGATGATTCATTCATCTCAAGGCTAAAATCAGTTTTGAACTTCCACCGGTCATCTTTCTCACAGGCTTGCCAGAATGGGAATGCATCAATCCATGGATTGTTTCCGGTTTTCTCTTCTGCTTTTTGGATAACCCAATCATTCCGGGTAAGGAGTTCCATCCTTGAAACCTGATTTGCTTTATTCTTTGAACAGGAAATAAATACTGCTGCTGCAATCAGAATCCAATAAAACATTGTTTTGATTTTCATGTTTTTTTTATGTTTCGGTTAATCATTGTTATAAAATTTTAAGTGAACTGATATTCTTTCAACAGATTTATTATTTCATGGCAATAAATATTCTTCAACACCCGTTATGTGTGTTTTGCAATGATGTAATGCTGTATATCCTGTTTATATTTACCTATCGTTGTACCTATACTATCTATAATGCTTTTGCCTGTTCCAGTAATTTTTCCATACTCTTTTTCTGAGGTTCAGAGGGAGCCGATTTTACAGCCTGGTCAAAATACTTTATCGCATTTGCTTTATCTTTTTTAGCCAGGTAATATCGCCCCAACCCCAATGAAACATGCCATGCATTTGGAAACCTCTTTTCATTCTCCATAAATAATTTACCAGCCTCTTCTACTTTACCTTCACTTAACAGGTTTCTGCCGGTTACATATATTTCTACATAATTGCCAAATTGAATTGCCTTGTTAAACACTTCAGTTGATTCCTGTTCTTTATTCAGTTTTTTAAGGATCCTGCTTTTTGTTATATGATTTGTAAAATTTGGGTTAAATGAAATTGAGGTATTTACCCAGTTCAAACCTTCCTGTAAATTGACATTATGCTTTAAACAATATCCAGCCGCTTCATTCCACGATTCCCAAATAAATTGTTTCGGGCCCCTTAACTCTTTTCTGAAACTTTCCAAAATAATATTATGTTCATCCATTTCAATTTTAAAGGAGACGTTTAGATCTTCCCACTTAAGTGCTACAACAGTATAATCCGTTTTTCTTTCATCAAAATCCCAGGTAAGCCATTCGTGATATTCACTTTTTTCAGGTTTTACTTTAAACCTTAAAACATCTTCTTTTGGATTATACGTAAATGCACCCCATGCCTCTGCAAAAGAGGAGAGAACAATTGTCCATTCATTTTCGGATGGGATCATGAATAATCCATAGGTTCCGGCTTTTACCGGATTGCCATTTAATATTGCATCATGCGACAATGAAATTGTTGTGTTTTCATTTGATCCTGCCCGCCAGGGGTTTTTTTCATCATTATAAGGCACCAGTTTGCCCCAAATATTTCCTCTCCTTGAGGTTTTTCCATCTGGCGCTGTTACATCAGTGCTATGATAGGTTATCGTAACCCTTGATATTCCAATGCCCTGGGTTACTGAACTGAATTGGTTGTTTCCGTCGGGGGCTTCCTCAATAAACTGAGCATTACTGAAAACGGGAGCCAATAACAGGTAAATTATTTTTTTGAACATTTTATAATTTTTAATTGTTAATAATTAATTCAAGACATATATGTTATCCAGCTGGCAATTTTTATTTTCAAATTATTTTGGAAATGTATTTGGGTTAATAAATTTGAAAATCTTCAGTGCATTTTTATAATAAATCTTTTTTAACACATCATCTGGTAATCCCAAACCATACATCCGCCAGAATGCATGACGCCGCCTGTAATAAGGGAAATATTCGTCTGTCGTTTCCAGTATCCTGAAGTAAGTGAGATATTCCTCGGGTGCCCACACATCTTTACCAAACAAGATCCTGTCCTGGTATTTGATAAAGAAATTTCTGGCAGTGATAGGCTGGCGGCCCAGTTCATGAACAACAGCAGCAATCTCTGTGTACATATTTGGATAGGCATCCAGCAGTTTTCCGAGTTCTGTCAGATCATTTCCCAACCATGCCATATGTGCTTCTATAAAGATTGTTTTAGGATTTTTCCTGATAATATTGTTCAGTTCCTCCATTACCTGTTTCCAGGGTGGATATTTATCTGCAGGTCGTGCCCGGTCTGGAAATTCTTTAAGTTCCAGCCATCGTTCATTATGTTCATCATGCGGGTCAAAGAATGAAACCGGTTCTCCAGTATGTATTAAGACTGGTATTCCTAAATCACCGCATTTTTTCCAGATAGCATCCAGCCGTGGGTCATCTGTAGCTATTCTTTTTCCGTCAGAATCTTTTGCATCAAGTCCAAGATTCTTATAGACCTTCAAGCCCTTTGCTCCATGGCGAACATCTTCTTCCAGTTGCTTCACAGCTTTTTCCGTCCAGCCGGGTTCACCGACACCCACCAGTTCAATATTTGTAAAAACAAGAAAGCGGCCCGGATAATTCTTATTTGCATTATCAATGGATGAATCAAGATAGCTGCTTCCAAAATGACCTAAAACAAATTTTCCCTCCTTGTCTTTTAAACGCTTAAATCCACGGCCACTCAGGTTCACCATCACTTTCATGTTCAGCTTATCCATTTCGTTTACCACCTTGCCTAATTCCATTGCAGGCATATTGGGTAGATGGTTGTGCACATCTATAAAGGGAAATTTCGGTCCTGTAATTTTTGTTTCCTTTACTACAAGAGTTGATTTAGGATCGTATTTTTCAATAGGCATTACGGTATCTTTTAACTGCCCGAACACAGCCACAGAAACCAACGAAGTACAAAAACTCAACAGATATTTGGGTATACCCATTATATAATAATTGGTTTTAACTCTTATTTGTGTACTGTAAAATTTATCATCTGCTGTTCCATTCTTATCAAGGTCACACTTCGTCCTGAAAAAAGCCGTATCCACTATTATTTGCCAGGTTGATTTTTACATGCCTCGGTGCAGGTGTGGCCATTTTCACCGTGTGAATATTCATGGGTTCCCTCCTTGCAAGCTTCCGTACATACATGTTCTTTCAATACCATATCCGTTGTCTTGCCTAAGCTGTCTGTTGCATGGTGTTGTGCTGAACATACTGAATCGCATTTGTGGCCTTCTTCTCCATGCGCAGCATTGACAGAAGACTGGCATGCTGCAAAAGAGCCTGCCACTAAAAAAGCTAATAAGATTTGTTTCATATATTATATTGTTTTATTTAATTGTTAGAACCATGTAAATATTACTCCTATTATATAAGGTTTTTGGCATTGGCATTTTAACAAATCCATACTTTTCATAAAGGTGCAGGGCATTGGAAAGCTCTGTTTGAGAGAACAGCTCTATGAACTTCGCCTTTTTCAGTATGGCATCAAAAATGGCCTGCCGTACCAATTCATTGCCGATACCGTTTCCACGCATATCTTTTCTTACGGCCATCTTTGTCAATTCAAAACCAGTTTCGCCGATCTTCTTCATTGCCACGCAACCCACTACTTCATCCTTGGCCAATGCAAAAAGAATAAAACCGCCATCGGCAAGAATGTATTTTTCCGGATTGTCAAGCACATCCCGGTCAATGTCCTCCACAGTAAAAAATTCTTCCAGCCATGCTTCATTCAGGCTTTTAAAATGAGGAGCATAATCTGGTTTATAACGTTCGATTTTTACTCTCATTATTTATTTTTAGTTTCCGTTTGCCTGGAATAATGATGTTCTGTAAATCTTTTCCAGCCTTTCTTGTTTTTTGCTTCAACTGCCCAATGAAAGGCCTCACCGGATTCCGGCCAATAGATCATCCGGGCAATTCCTGCAGGCATCTTAGCTTCAAAGCAAATCGCTTCCGGATGAATATCTGTTCCGTCAGCAAACTGTCCCTGGGATCTTTTCCCGTCAGATGTAAACGACCAGAATTCTAATTTGCCTTCATTACTCCCGATAATGGCAAGTTCTTCGTAATTCATTTTTTCCATTTCCCATTTAACGGTCATCTCAAGATAATTACCACTAAGCACCTTTGTAATTGTCCGGGTGCATTTCAGTTTACCCATTTCCGTATTTCCAACAGCAATCCAGGTACCCAGCAATGGTTCCATTAAACCGAGTTTTCCTTTTCCCTTCTTCCATATTTTTGAATCAGGTTTCATGTTTATATCATTTAATAAATGAATAAATGTGTATCGTGGATAATAAGGAATTTAAACCGATGATTTAACAACCTGACGTACCTCAACAGAACCGCCAAATTCAAATATGGGCGAGTCCTTTGAAATCTCAACAGCCTCATCAATAGACCTGGCGTTAATAATGAAATAGCCTCCAACAGATTCTCCGTTCGCTTTGTACGGTCCATCTGAAACAGATTTATTACCACCGTTTACCATTTTTCCTTCTTTGCTGATGGGATCTCCGGCCAGAAAGATGCCACGTTCTGCAAGTCTGCCAATCCATATACCCCATTTCTGCATATGAGATTGCTTTTCTTCTGGTGATTGCTGAGATGTACCCGCATCAGAGCCACGAAAGAGGAATAAGAATTTTTCCATAAAATCAGTTATTTGTATAAATTTTTGTAGAAGGGAATGTCAGTGCAAACCCATACCAGCGGGAAAACATTTGCAGGGGCTTTTCAGGGTTAATAATTTTTCCCCTTTTATTTGCTATACCTTTTTCAGTTATTACAAATCCGTTGTCAAGATGAATCTCAGTTCCTTTCACAGTAAAAATTCTTGCATCCGTGTAAAAAGCAAAGGGGACACTGCTGGCTTCATTAATATAAACCAGCAGCCGCTTACCGCCAAAATCCTCCAGTATGACATTTGCACTGTCAATAGCTTTTGAGGGATAAAACTTATATTCCTTATCATTCCAGACACCAAGGCCAAGAGTCATATTGGGCAACCTTGTATCCTCTTTTGCAATAGTTCGTAGAAATTGTTTTCCCAGGTTAGCCTGATCTTTTTTATTGGGGTCGGGCAAATAGGAAGGCAACGTAGATACTGTTAGCTGGTAGAATGGATTTTTTGCATATACACTCATGTCTGATACGGCAACTTCCAGATCTGCTGATTTCAGTAATGCCTCTTTCACGGTGGCATTAAGAAGACTGAAAGAAGGAAGTTTTTTTCCTTTTGATTTTCCATAAATACATTCCCCGGTAATATGGTTCCATAATGAACCGGTTTCATAATCCTTTAATATGATCACTCCATCATAAAGACCGGCACCCTCAAAATGAAAATTGGTATTGCCAATCTTCGTATAAAAACCTGCCCCGCTGTTACAAGCCAGGCAAAATGAAACCATCCATGCTTTGGTATCATCTTTAAAAGCCACATGATGATAAGCCATCTGGTCATACAGGAAAGCAATTTTCCTGTCGGGGAAGTCAGCGATTAATACTTTATCTGATTCATTTACTTCACCTTCCTTCAAAGCCTTAGATAAAGAAATGGTTTTAACAACCTTAAAAGGGTGTAATAATGTTGAATCAAACAGAACTGCTCTTTTTATATCAAAGTCCTGCGAAAAGGCAATTGCTGCACAAAGAAGTACAGCAATGGATGAGATTATTTTTTTCATTGTATTCGTTTTTTATTGTGCATCAAACCTGATTCGTTTTGCTTCCTCATCCAACCCGCTTCTTGCTTTAGATTGCCGTGTGCTGCTGCTTCCGAATTTATAGGTTATAGAAAGTCTTACCCTGCTGGCTCTTGAGCGTTGAAAGAAACTGAGATGTTGATTTTGAAAATCAGTCTTTCCGATATTTCTATCAGTATTTAAAATATCAACAATATTGCCCCGTAAATCCCATTTATTTTTCCCTAAGGGTAACCGTATGCCTCCCGATAAAACATAGTATGATTTGGATTTGGAAATGCCAAAAACCTGGGGGGAAACAAAAAGAGCATTCAATTCCAGTTTAAGGGTCTTTGTTATGGAAAATGAGTTATTGGATACTGCCTGAACACCGTAGACAGTTCTATCATAATATTCACCCAGGTAAAATGATTTTATTCTTGTTTTATGCCCGGTAATATTATTAAACGAACTCCACCATTTAGTAAGTGTCAATGGTAAAGTGGCTGTGATGAATATGTTATACCTGTCATCGAGGTTGTAATGTGATGCAATTCCTATCTTGGTAGAATCATTCTGAGAAGTTATAAACGACATCAGACTGTTTGTGTGGCTGAAACCAGCCGAAAAATTATATTGCTTGACCTGGTAGGCTAATTCAAAATTGTTTGAATATTGCGGGTTCAGGAATGAATTTCCCTGGTAATAGGTGTATTGGTCAAGAAAAAATACAAATGGATTCAGGTTCCTGTAAGTAGGCCGGTCAATCCTTCTGCCATAGGACACTCTTGCTGATTGTGTCTGGCTGATTTTATAACCTATAAATACTGTTGGGAAGAAATCAACATAAGAACGTTTTACCCTGCGGTTTTGTGTTTCAGACAAGCCATCAGAGTTAGTGTTTTCAATTCTGAGTCCTGCCTGGTAGCTGAATTTCTTAAATTCCCTGCGAAGGTTACCATATACAGCATTAATATTTTCCTTGTAATCAAAGTTATTGGTGAATGTATTATCCGGTACCCATGACTGCCCCTGCAGTGTATCAAAAGCAACAAGATTGTTTGTGACAACATAACTTGATTTAACCCCGAGGTCAAGTAAATACTTTTTCCAGGCCCTTCCTGAGTAATCTGATTTAAATGAATACACAGATATATCTACGGGCTGTGTATTTCGCAGGTATTTTGTATTGAGTACTGAGTATTTATCCCTCAGTATATTGACAAAATCCTCATTCCTGCTGTTCTTGAAGTATGAGTAGTCGGCATCAAATGTCAGACTCGTACCCAATGTATCCAATTTGATACGATAGTTAAGATTGCCTGCAGCGTTATACCATATCTGTCTGGCATCAATATTTACTTTCAGGAAATTATCTTCAGATGCACCTGAGTTGTCAATATCTGTTGCACTTAATGATAATTCATCAACAGTGTTGTGAATAAAGCTGGCGGAAAAACCTAAAGTACCCTTTTTTGATACATTATAATCCAAGCCGTATTTTAGAGATATATTATCTGTTTCGGGTTGCCGGATATTGGACTGGTCAAAGAATGAAGATTCCCCGTTATAATCTACAGTTCTTTTCAACCCGAGTTTTCTTTCTGTAGTAAAATGCTGATAGCCACCGGTGAAAAACATACCTACCTTACCCTTCGCATAGTTCAATGATAAATCAGAATTATACCTTGAGTTCCAGAAAAAGCCGGTGCCAAGTGTCAGCTGACCATTATACCCCTTCTTCTTTATCCTTTTTGTGCTTACGTTTATGACACCGGCATTACCTGCTGCTTCAAATTGGGCTGGCGGATTAGAAAATATCTCGAGTTTTTCAACAGAATTGCTGGGAAGGCTTTTCAAATAGGAAATGAGTTCCTGTCCCGCAAGAAAGCTCTGCTTTCCGTCTATAAGAATTAAAAGCCCCTCCTTTCCACGCAAGGTTAAATTTTCGTTGTTATCTACTACCACACCCGGGGCTTTTTGTAACACATCAAATACACTTCCACCCGTACTGGCAATTGAGTTTTCAACATTTACAATAGTTCTGTCAGTTTTAACTTCCACAAAAGGTTTTTGAGATATTACAATCACCTCGTCTAATGCCTTTGCTGATTTTTCAGAAAATGCAAGGCCCTCGACAGAAATTGTTTCAGTACCGGATGAGATAGTAAAGTGTTTTGAAAAAAGTCTTTTATAACCTATAAGTGAAGCGCCAACCAGGTAATTTCCGGGTTTTGGAATTTGAAATGAATAATTTCCTTTTACATCAGTAACAGCCGTTTTTACAACAGCCGAATCAAGGGACTTAACGAGGTACACAGTTACATTTGGTAATGCTTTGCCCGTCTCGTCTTTTATACTACCGGAAATACCGCTCCCGGATTGTGAGAAACCCACCGCACTCAGTAATATGAATGCTGCCATTAATAACACTTTTTTTTTCATCGCTATACTTTTTTGTTTTTTTTATTTTCAGAAAATAGTTTTCCAGATAAGAGTAACAGAATAAATCCCAATACAGCTTTCATGTACTTTCTTTATTAATATTTACACTTTAGAATGGGAAATACTGGGGGGCCTTGATGCCATTCATCCGCAGGTAAATAATTGCCTGGCCCCGCTGATGAGTAATATGGTCACGAAGACCCATGCACCAGGTTCTGAGGCTTGCCCCCGGGTTTCCTGGAAACGGCAGCTCATACCGGATATTCAGTTCGGCATCCGTTATTGATTCAAATCTTTTAATTGCGTCATCAAATTCTTTTGTAAGCTGCGTGATTATTTCTTTTTTGGACAAGCTTTTCTTTTCATATTCCTGAAGGTCATTTACAAAAGATTGCACCTCGATAGGTATATTTTTCAAAAAGAAATTTGTTTGCTTGTTCATTATTATTGAGATATGCTTGAAGTGTTCAGAAAAAGTTCTTACACCTTCAGTTGGCTTATAGTTGTATTTATCTTCGGGCATCAGTTCTGCAATTTCCAGCGTATAGGATTTTTGATGCTGCATAATCTCCACCATGTCTTTGCCAAAGGCAGTTTTAGCATTTGAAATTTGAGTGACTGATACAGCAGAAGTTTGCGAATAAGCAGCAAGACCTGTGAACAGTAACAGGCATAGAAGTAATTTTTTCATTTTAGTATGTTTAAATAATGAAACAATTGTGCAGCCGCCAGCAGGCATCTGCAATAGTTTTAAATCATACTAATGACAATCAGTCGACAGAGAAAGAGACTTTCTGAGTGAGGGGATAGCCCCGTAAAGGACAGGCGGGAAATGAGTGCGGGGTAATGGATTAATTTTCTTTTAAGCGGCAAGAATCAATTTTCTTAGCAATTGCTTTGAGTTCACTATTATTCATTGTGAGAGTAGCTGCCTTTTCAAAACTATTGCGGGCATCGCCCCATTTTGAAAGCTCCATCAGCAACTCCCCTTTTACAGCATAAAACAGGTAATAGCTTTCAAGGGAACCGTCTTTTGAAATATTATTTAACTCGTCAAGTGCATTTTGATTACCGTGGACTTTTGATAAAGCAACTATACGATTAAGTTGAACCACCGGGCTGTGGTCAATGCGTATTAAAAGATTATAGAGGTTAAGAATTTCCTGCCAGTTGGTTTGCTCATAGCTTGCAGCAATGCAATGACAGGCGCTGATGGCAGCTTGAATATAATATGAATTGACTACCCCTTCTGCAGCGGCCTTTTGAAGATAATTTGCGCCAGACTGTATTAATGGTCTGTTCCATAGTGACCGGTCTTGTTCATTCAGCAATATTATTTCGCCATCTTTTGAAAGCCTTGCCCTGAATCTTGAAGCATTAAAACACATCAATGCAAGTAAAGAGAATGTGGGTGAGTTTTTCCCGGCAGGATGTTCACTTAATATCCGGCAAAGACGGATGGCTTCAGCGCAAATGTCCATGCGAATATGTTCATCGCCTTCGGTAGCGCTGTACCCTTCGTTAAACAATAAATAAATAGTTTCAAGAACAGACTCCACTTTTTGAGAAAGATTTTCATTAGCTGGAATTTCAAAAGCCAGATTCAGGTCACGGATAGTTTGCCGGGCTCTTACCAATCTTTTTGTTATTGTAGTCTCGGTGGTTAAATATGCTTTTGCTATTTCTGAAATGCTGAAGCCGCAAAGTGTTTTCAGTATTAAAGTTGTCTGCGCCTCTTTACCTATTTCGGAATTACAGCAAACAAACATCATCCGCAGCAAATCATCTTTTATTTCTTCGTCAGAGAACATTTCTTCAATAGCTGTTTCAGCAGTCCACCCTCTTTCCAGCAGGTATAAGTTGCTTTTAGCATATTCCAATTTATACTTATCCCTTTTGATAATGTTTAAAGCCTTATTCTTTGCTGTTCGCATCAGCCAGGCAGAGGGATTATCCGGAATGCCATTTTCTTTCCAGTGTTTCAATGCTTCTACCATAGCATCCTGTACTACATCTTCAGCCATTTCCATATTAGCAGGGCCAAAGATTTTTGTAAGCACAGAAACCAGGTTACCGGAATCTTTCCGGTAATGGGAATCAATAATAGCATTAATATCACTCATGTCATTCATTTCTTGATGCAAGATAAAAAGTAAATATTTTTTATTCTGACATTAATCATTCCTTACAAAAACCAAAGGTTCTCTTTCCCGAAATCGGGTAGCCGGTCATGCTCAAAATGCGGATAAATTTCTGCCACCATTTCCGGGTATTTAATAGTAACCGGCAAACTCTGCTGATTGGTGCTTTTCCAATACATACGGCTGAACTGATATACCTGGTCTATCAATTGTTCTACTAAATTCATATCATCCAGCATACCATTTACTGTTGAAGACAATGCAATCTTTACGGGGAAATGATATTCCTTTTGTGCAGGTTTTGAATAGCTTTCATACCGGGTATTATTGAATAAAAGATATTCTGTCCAGCCAACTTTTACAATAGTGCCGCTGTAAGGCATTAAATTATCTGCATCTGCTGTATCAAAACCCAATAACTCTTTGCTTTCGGTTTTGTTGATGGTAACTACAATTACCGGAATGTTTAAGCCCAATGTGTGCAAGGTTTGCATGATGGGCTGTAGTTCTTTTTTACCAATGTCTTTATAGAAATGGATGATAAGCCTTGTAGCGGTGTAATTAACAGCAATGAATTTTGCAACAGCTTCTCTTATTGAACCAGCCAAACTTATAGTATCATCTCCTTTAAAGCAATCAAAGCCTTTGAACATGCCCTCGTTATTAAAACAAAAGGCTGAACCTACAAACCTTGTTTTTTTTGTAACGGAATAGAAAGCGCCTACGCCAACAATTAACTCTTTGTTGGTTGGCCGGTTAAGCCTCCAGGGTACACCGCCCAGCTTTGCCAGCATGGCAATTTCTATATGCGGCAAAAAAGCATTGAAATAAGAATTGGTTTTTCCTGATTTAAACAAATGCTCACTTTTTATTACCTGCGAAAGAACATCTTCATACAATAGAATTTCTTTGATTTTGTAATAGATATTTTTCCGTTCTTCATCTTTCTCCAATTTTGGTACGGGATTTACAAACAATGCCATGTAACGGGTATCTGGCTGCCAGTCTGCATTCTTAACTGCATTGTGTACGGTGGCTACTGCATTTTCTACGCTGTCAAATTCTATGTTCTTTGTAATATCTAACTCAAAAGGAACTTTGATGTAGTCCTGCATTTTAGGAAAAGGGAATCTGTTGTCTTTGTAACCACTGTTTAAATATTTATATAACTCTGTTACCGCACCTGCTTTATCTGTTTTCTGGTAAATGAAAAAGAATTTGAAGTTGCTTGGTTTGGTGGGCAACTGGTAAGGTCCTTTGGATTTAAAATCTTTTTTTGGTTCTTTACCCGTTTTGCCTCCGGCATACAGCAAATCGTTGGATGATGAACTGATAATCCTGCATTGCTCTGCAAGGGGTTGATAAAATCCTTCAGTACTTATTGGAATGATTTTGTGAAAAGCTGCAACGTTCAAATATTGGTTGTAAAAATCCTGCAATGTATTCAGGTATCTTGGATAACGGTTAGTGGGGGTGGGTATATCATGGGCAATTTCCAAATGTGGTTTTATTTCATTGCTTAATACCGGGAAACATTTACCCGGCATATTGATTACTGACTGTGGCCTGTATTTCCATTTATACAAAACGCCATTGCACACTATCCAGTTGTACAGGTTGGTATTGAAATTGTAAATCTCAGAAACTGCTTTGGCAAAAACTTTTGTAGTACCATCATAAGACAGTACCAACTCCGGGCCTGTGGTAACCCTGCTGTGCTGTACTTTTAAAGTAAACTGGTTATATACTTTGTATTTGGCGGTGCTTTTTTCTTTGTCGTGAAACCATACTTCTGTTTCGCTGGTAAAGCTCTGGTGCATTATATCAGCAATGCCCGTGAAGTAACTGCGGATAAGAGAACGATAGTAGTGACTGGCGAACCTGTAAGATTTGGATAAATCAATATCCAAAATTATTGCTCCTTCTTTAGCTGGCTGAAAATCTGTGTACAGCTTTTCCAATTCTAACAATTCTAATGCTGGTAACTTATCATCCAAAAGCCCCTGTAAATCATCTTTGAAGATTGGGTAATAGTCATCTTTTCTTTCCCGGTAAAAAGCAAATGTTTTTTTACCAGGTGCAGGAGTAAAGGGGATGATGTTGAGGATAAGGTTTTGCTGCATCAATTTTTAACTGTTTTTCCGACCGAATCGTCTGCCCCCCAATTTTTTCCAAATACCTCTTAACATCTGAACATCGGCTCGTTTTATTTTTAATTGTTTAATCAATAATTCTTCGTCAACAATATCCAACACTTTTTCAATTTTTCTTTGACGGATAAGGCTATCAATTTTTTTGAAATCAATTGTTGATTTTTCTAATATTGGTAATGGCAATTCTTCAATCTCTGTTGGTTCAAATGTCAGAACACCACCACCATAACTTCTGCCTGTAATTTCTGAAAATGCAAAAGTCAATGAGTTTAAAAAAGATAATGCAATTAGTTCTGGCTTTACTTTTCTTTTAAAGCGAACCCTATGAATTGTATCTGTTGAACATGCCTCTGTTTTGTTTATTATCACCTTTGGGTAATCGCCGACCTGTCGTAAAACAAAAGCATCGGGAGTCCAAAGCGAAGGTGTGATATACCAATGTTTACGGATTCTGCATTTATAGCCTGTATGAAAATCTTGTTCTTCACCGTATTTTATATACTCTCTACATGCTTTGGGCAAAGCATCAAAATCTTTAGCCGGGGGTAAAAATAAATAACCTTCGATATTTGCATTGGCGTTTGTATCAAAATCATCATCTTTAAAAACTATACCCTTAAAATGATTTGACCTGCCTACTACTTTTTGGGTGTATGATTTTATCTTCCACTTAGCAGCAGTTTCTTCATTAATCATGAAAAATTCGTTACGACCAGTAACAATGCCAACATCTACGTCCATTATATCGCTGCTCAACTTGATACGCTTATCCATTTTTATTTTCCTTAGCAATTGTATTTCGTGTTCTTCTAAAAAATATTTAGTCCACTTTTCAGAATTGTGTTCTAATGATTTTACTACTGACTTTTGAATAATAGATACATTCAATTTTTCAAGTTCTTCTAATGAGCTTAACTCTACTACTCTTATTCCTGGGTTAGCAGAAACATCTTTTTCGCAAAGTAGCAAAACAACTTCCTGTTGTATATCTGCAAATACAAGTTTCTTAAATGTTACTATTGTAATCCTCGAAAAGAATTTTGAAAGAAATATCCTTGTTTCAGCAGCATATTTAACCTGAAAAAGTTCTGCCGGAATTATCATGCCCAACTTGCCATACCTATTAAGAGAGTTTGCAGATAATACAAGAAAGGGAACCCATATATTGGTAAGTTTATTTGGACTTAAACCCATTGCCTCCATCATTTCAAATGCCTTCTTCCTGTGTTCTTCCGGGAAATTCTGATAACGAATAAAAGGCGGGTTACCAACCACTACATCATAATGCCCATCACCATTAGCATTTGATATGTAATTAAAAAAGTCTGAATTGATAATAGTTGTTGAGTTTAAGCCATACATAGCGGCTCTGTGTTTTGATTTGTCAGCTTCTCCTTCAACCAGTTCAATGCCTTTAAGCAAACCAAAAAGTTTGTTTCGGGGTACTCCCAATTCTAAAAATCGTTTTATAGCAGATTCAATAAAAATTCCATCGCCACAACTTGGCTCTAAAACCCGTTGTGTTGGTTTAGTGATAGCCCATTTACAGATAAAATCCGAAATAGGCTCCGGGGAATAATAACCGCCCCTTAGTTTTTTTGAATCATTTTTTTCTACAGTAGTTGGTTGCATTTTCAATCTTCGTTTAAATCTGTTAAAAACATTTCATCGTTTAATACAATATTCATTTCGTCAGTACTAATCCCGTACAATTTATTAATAAGAGCAATGAGTTTATCAAAAAGGAAATCTATTTTTCTTGCAAAGACTCTCTTTCTTGCACCAAGATACACCTGATTGTAACCCTGTTTTGCCGCAATAAGCTGTTCCACCGTTTTTACAATCTCATTGTATTGTTTCACTTGGGCTTTATCAGTAAAATCTATCTGCCTGACAGGCAGGTTTTCTATAAATTGCTTTCCGTGTGAATAATATGCACCCCTAAACTCACTTGCACCAGCTTTTACCATTGCTTCAAACAAAGGATGTGATAGGATGCCTAAAATATAAAGAGGGGAATACTCAGAGTTACTTATCAAAGAATAATAAGGACCATTACCGCCTCCGGTAAATTGCAGATTATCTACATCATGAATATAGCTTGCTTTAGTGGATAAAACAGGCCAAATTAATTTAGGTGTATCATGGAATTTTGTAAGGCCTTGCGACCTGCCGTATTGATACCATTTTGGTTCTTTAGAGCCATTAATGCTTCTTTTAGAAAGTGAATCCTGGAAATTACTCAGATAAGCCCATGTCAAAGGGTAATTTGCTTTAAAGTAATCTTCTGAAAATACTTCTGCTTTATCATCTGCAATTGTATAAGGAAAAATTATTTGCGCATTGGGTTTTACTGAATCAAATAAATTAAAGGAAAGGTCATATAAACAAGGTTTACAAATTGCCTTCTCTATTTCATAATCAACTTTTCCCTTTTTAAATTTGAATGTTGTATCCGTTTCAGTATGTGGTTGAATAATGTAAATCTTATCCGCACTTGTTTGCAATCCCACTGGGATTTCAGCAATATTCTGTAATGGAGCTGTGTTAGCAGCCTTTAATTTATCAAATATTGCTTCTGATTCTTTGGAAACAAATATCCAGGGCTGCTCAGTATATGCTGCATTAGCATAATCAACGTAGTTTATTGCGCCAGCAATAAATTCTGTTGAAAGTTTTTTAATTCGCTTGAAATTGAATTGCTCTCTTTCTTTTTTATCTAAAATCAAAATGGCTGTATAGGTGCTTCTGTTTGGGAAAACCTGTGTTACACCGAAGTGAATAATTTTACAAAGTGAGCTATGAGAACTAATAAATTCCCGAAGTGCCTTGCCTCCTTTTACGATAAAAAATTTATTCGGAACAATGTAGCCTAAAACACCGTTTGTGTTGAGCAGATTTACGGCTCTCTGAATAAACAAATAGTATTTATCAAATGTGTCAGTTTCTGCAACAGTAAAACCTGAAATTGTGTTTTGGTAATATTTAATCTCCTCAGCCTGGTATTTAACCATGTTCTGAATACGGACATAAGGCGGATTACCCACTATGGCATCAAAGCCATTTGTTTCTTCAAGAAATGGAAATTCATCTTTCCAGTTGAAGGGTTTTACTTTATACAATAATACATCATCGTCAATCGCATCGGGATTGAACTCAAAATATTTTTCATCTACTAATGAATTACCAGTTTTAATATTATCATCCAGACTTGGTAAAACTTTTTGATTGTATTTAGCCAGATAGTTATCTATTGATGCAGCATTTTCATTTTCAAGCAGCTTTAGAAGTAAACTGAACTTGGTTACCTCCACTGCATAAGGGTTTATATCAACTCCGTAGATATTACTAACAAGAAATGTCTGCTTTGATTTTAGAGTAAGAATATATGACCCATTAAATGCTTGATAAATCAATTCATCATCATTAATGCCTTCTGCAATAAAAGCAAGTGTGATTTGTTCTAACAGGTAATCATAAATAGAAATAGCAAAAGTGCCGGAACCGCAGCAGATATCAGCTACCTTGAGTAGTTGAATTTCTTTCGAAGTCTTGCCAGCAAAAACGGAAGCAAGTGTTTCCTTTACAATATTCTCAACGACCAGTTTGGGAGTAGGTACTACACCGCTGGATACGGCTACCTCCGGCTCTTCTACGATTGAGATTTCAGTTAGATTTACAATTGCAATTTTACTGCCCAAATATCTCTCGTAAATCTGGCTTAGTATCGTCGGGTCAACAACTGAAAAATCATAAGGACTTTCAGGATAGTACAATTCGTTGAATATCTCAATCAGAATTTCTGATTTGAGATTGATGTTTAAGGAAAAATTATCTTCTATAAAGTCAAATAGCCCTGAGTTATATTTTTTATCAGATTTTACAAACAACGCTTTCAATTCATCATAGCTTTTTATTGCTTTAAGCGTTTCATATTTTTCAATCTCCCTGTCTTCACAAATTCGCAGGAAAACAATCCTGTTAAGCAACCGTTGAATGAGGAAATTAATATCTTCTTCATTGAAGCCTGTATTATTCTGGATTACATCTGTTGCCAAACGATGTCTCCATGTTTCAATTTGCTTTAAAAAATAATTATCAAATGTTGTTACATCGTTTTGAGTAAGTGAGAAATAATCGTCAATAAAACCGGCTGATACAGATTGAAATGAAAGTAATTCGTAGAGTGTTTCAAAATGTTTTATAAATTCTGTAAAATGAAATGTATTATACCTGGCTACATTGGGGTCGTCTGATGCTACGGGTTTGTAACGGCAATCATACACAACTAATTTTTCAAAGTTTGTAAGAATGGATATTCCAAGATTTGCATTCCATCCGTAACGTCTCGTCTGAAAAGCAGCTTTAGCAGACTTCTCTATATCTATAGATACTTTTTTGGCTTCAACAAACAGTTTCCGGGTGCCTTGTACCCGAAGTGTATAGTCAGGATTCTTTTTCGCAATGGCATCTTCTTCTTCTACATCAATTGTTTCTTCCTGCACAACGTCCCTTAAAAACTGCGACTTGGCTACTTCATTTTCAACATCCCAACCAAAGGTTTTCAAAAGAGGATTAAGAAAGTCATTGCGTAACGGCGTTTCCTTGTAATCAGGCTTTTTTAATATGGCATACTCCTTCTCAAAGGCTGCAATAAGCACCTTTAACTGCTCTAAACTTTCCTCTTTTGTTTTTGCAATTTTATACGCCATAAAATCTTCTATATTCTTTTTCTGGAATTAAATTTTACTTCTTCCTCAGCAACCTGCATTGCTTTTAATGCTAAATCTTCGTTCTCTACTACTTCTACTACCTGGTCAGCCAGCCATAAAGTAAGCAACTCGTCCTTACTCGCATTCAGAATTTTAGCGAAATGCAAAACCTGGACTTTTTTAGCCTTCCGCTCTCCCCTTTCAATTTTACTGAGCATGGGTGTATCTATCTCCATTTGACTTGCAACCTGACGCTGCAACAACCTATTTACTTTGCGAAGCTGTTTTATCTTATCACCAAACTGATTTGCCAATGTAATGTCTTTTAGTTTTGCGATTGGCTGTTAGCCAATTACCTATCCCGACTTGTCAAATATTGACAAATATAGACTAAAAATATTAGCAAGAGAAAAGAAGAGAAAGAAAATATTAACAGGTTTTGCAGCCCTGCAAAGACTGCAAACTCCGCAATCTTAAATTTTACTGTAATATCCGGCCTTCAGTTTTTCCAAAGCTTTGCCGGTAGCATTGTGGAGTATATCATCTACTGTACGGGCAGAGAGGGTAAAGAGTTTACCAGTTTCAACGGCCTGTTGCCGGGTAAACTCCTGTGGCAAAGCATCAAAGAATTTTCGTTTGCTATCCCCCGTTTTAAAATGTGTGGCTTCGTTTTGTTTTGGCAGGTTATTGAACATTAAAATACTGTGGTGTAAATAGATTTCTGCCAACCGCAGAGTGGTGCTAAAATCTTCATCGGTGCAAAGCACTTGAGTAGCAGCTTCTCCGTTTTCAAACTTACGGAGTGCAGTAAACAGCATTGCCATACGGTACAGTATGAGGCCAAGCCGTTTTACAATACTGGCTGCTTCTTCGGCAGTAAACATTGTTACTTCATTGAGCCATGCTTCGCATGAATGGTTTAGTTGCTTCCACTGTGGGTCTGTTAACTCTACTATGGTTTCTTCTCTTTGCAGAAAGAGTACCATTTTAAAAACGGTTACTGATAAAGTTTTAAAATGTTCTGTAAGGTTAACGTTGTTTGCATTGGGTGATACATCTTTCCATTTCTGTTCTACTTTAAAAGCATAGAACATGAAGCGGCTGAACAGTCCATCTTCGGATGATGCAATTAAACCTGTAACCTGGTTGGGTGTACCTGATAATGCAATGGAAAGGCTGGGTGCATTTACTTCTGTAAATTCATTGTTGCCTTTCCGGGAACTGGATAATCTTTCGTGATGAAAAGATTTGCGAAGCATATCGGAATAGGAACCCCATTCCTGTTTGAATACATTGCCCAATGTATCGGCTTCTGTTTCGCAGATAATACCTGTGCCTTCGTTTTGCTCTAAGTGCCAAAGTATTTTTGCATAGCTTGTATTAGCAGGAATGTAAACAACTTTAAAGGACGGCTTTATTGGTACTTCTTCAAATGCGTCATCGTTTTTCTTTTTGCTGTGCAGTTTTTGTTTGTGTTCCGATAGTTCCTGGTTGTATTGCGCTTCAGCTTCACGGCTTGCTTTTAATACAAAGCTGTGGTACTCGTCTACCAGCATCTTTGCAAACTTCAATGCACCTTTACCACTTGCAGCGGGTGCAATAGCAAATGAAAAGAGATTTGGAAAAACTTCGTTTCCTGCATACACACCTTTTACACCGGGTAAGCATCCGCTGAGTATAGCCAGCGCCCCTGTAAGAAATACATCCCGCTCTCTTTCATCAGTGAAAGCTAATGCACCTTGCTGTAATAAATCCGGCATTTGCCGATAGAGTTCTGCAGGAATGGTTGGAGTGTTTTTCAGATAGTCTTCAGTTGGTTGCTGCTCAGTATTTGTTTGCAGCATTGCAGTGTTTGCAAACTTTGCAAACTCGGGCCGGTGATGTTTGTAGGCGCTGCTTACGGAATCTTTAATTTCTCTTTCAGATAAATTAAAATGTTCTTTACATAAAATTTCAGTATCGGATTGCGGCATACCAGCTCTGTTGCAATTAGAAGCAAGCAGGTACATATAATTGTTGCGGTTCCCATTTGTGTATTCTGATTTTTGATTGGTGAATAAAATTTGTTGCTGAAAGATTAACAGGTATTCGTCTGATGCGGTATTGCTTTCCCGCTTTTCATTAACTGTTGCAGATAATGTTTCTGTTTTCATTACCTGTGCATCTGCAACAGGAAATTTTTCATTGTAAATGTTTTTATACAACTGCGGGTCGTGGCTTACAAAGCAAAGCCTGGTTATGTCTTTGCATTTTACATCGGCTATTAGGCCAGTGGCATTTTCATAATACTGCATTACCTGCCGGTACGCAGTATCGTGATGTTCTGCCCCGGTGTTTACTTCAATAAACACTTTTAGCCCGTTGCCACTTGGGCTGATAAAGCAAAGAAATGTGTAAGGGATTGCAGCAATGATTTGAAAGGCTGTTGTTAATTGTTCAAGTGACAGCTTATCAAAATCAAGATGTACAAAGCCGCTGTACTGCTCCATGTTTGGCAACAATCTTTTTTCGGTAAATGTTGCTGATGGTGTGAAGGCCGGAAGCTGTTGCTTTTTTGTTTGTGCCTCTTCTGTTTTGCACTGTGCAATCAGGTCCCGGATTTCTTCAACTTCTTTTTTGTATTTGTCCGATGCTATCCATTTGGAAAGAATGATTAAAGAAATATTCTCTACCGGAGTTGCAAAGTTTTTAAATATGGTACATGCTGCCATTCTTCAGTTCTTTAGTTCAATTGTAAAAAATTGTTACTTCCTTTTGCTGCGTACTAATAAATCCGGTGCTGCGGCTTCTGCTTCATCAGCAGTGGGCTGGCGGTTACGCTGCAACCAGGTGTCCAGCTCTTCCCGGCGGAAGTACAATTTTTTACCCTGTGGGCAGAAATGCGGAATGTGCTTTGTACTGGTGAGCTTGTACAGATGCGAAGGACTTACATCTAAGTAAGTGCAGGCTTCATTAAAGTTGAGTACTGTTTTTTGTAAAAGGTTTTGCTCATCCAGCTTGTTTGCTATTTCGGTGAGCTTGTCGAGGATTAAATTTTCTTGTTCCATCTTTTAATTATTTTTTGTTGATGGAACAAAGGAAAATATTGCAGCAGCCCTGGTTAATATAGCTATATAGCTGCCATATAGAAATCTATACGATTATATACCTATATATATGTTTTACATATCGTTTTCTTTAAAAAACTTATCAATTTCTTCTTTTGTTTTCTTTGGCACCGGGTTGTTGGACTTTGAATTTGAAAGCAAACTTGCCTGAATGGGTGTGCCATTTTTAGTAAAGAAATAATTGCACCGGCCTATATTGGCATAGCTGAATTTTGGAGCTTTGATTTTTAATTTATCCACTATGTATTGAAACAAGTTTGTTTCGCACCCGATCTGTATTTTGTACTTCTTGTCGCTAATGTCATTAGTCATAAGCAGTTTTATAAATTCATCAGGCTTAGTTACAGTTTCATCTAACAAATTCTTATGTGTACACAAAATCGAAATGAGGTTACGAAGTCTTGCTTCATCGCCCTTAAAGCCAAAGCTAAAAGGCTTATTGTTTGACTGTGCAATGGATTTAACTTCTTCGACTGGTACAATAACCAGTCTTTTCAATTCAATCATTCGTTCCCTGGGCAAGTTTAAATCCAGGGAATAGAAATCTTCCAACGTAGTGACTTGCGTCAGATGGTTTTTAAACGATTCCTGGATACTAAAGTATAATTGAATCAACTTATGTTGGAGATAATACAAAGAGAAGTGAATAAAATCACTTTGTTCATTGGGAGCATCGGTAAAACCTCTTTCCTGTAGCTCAGCGATTATTTGTTGTGCTAAAACCTTTAAGCTTTTTAGTAATCTGTCGGTTTGAAAAGGGATGTCAATGGAAGTGTTCCAGTTAACGGATTGTTGTAAGAAGGAATTATAAACCCGAAGGGTTTCTGCATTGATAATAGCCGCATAGAAATGCGTTAGCGGACTACTGCAGGCAGGTAAATCAATTCTGCATACAAGTTGTTGCAATGCTGTTGTGCTGCTGTTAGTTTGTGTGGCCAGCCATTTTTTTAGCGTTGGGCAATCACTCAAAAATGTTGTTAATTGCTTTTGCAACTCAGCGTTAGTGGTTGGTGAAACTGCTTTAGCAGTTTTCACTAATTCTGTAAAGCGTTTGTTGCCGGATGTGTCCAGTTTCCAGGGCTTCAGTTCACCGTGTAATATGCCGTCTAAAATTTTTATCTCCATGCTATGAAAACTCTGTTAGAATATTTGCATTTTTCAATTTTACATCATCCGCAAAGCTATCTAAATAGTTTTCGGTTGTAACTAATGAACTATGCCCTAATGATTCTTTGATGAACTCTGTTGAAACTCCTTTGCGTTTTAATACAGTGGAAAAGGTATGCCTTGCTGCATAGGTTCCTATCTTCTGGTCAATCTTTAATTCAATCCGTATTAATTCCATTCTTTTATTCACCCATTTAATAAAACGCTGGCAGCGGTGCTTTACTGTTTTGGGTGCAAGCCCTGTCTCTAATACCGGAAATAGGTAAGGGTTTTCAGGATTTGTATTTTTCCATTTCCTGATAATGTCTTTTGCCCTGGGATTAAGGCCAACTTTTATCGGTCGCAAATCTTTCTTTTTGGTGTTCTTTGTTTTTGCCCTTATGAAATGTAAATAATCACCATTGATATTTGACGGTTTCAATTCAATAATATCTGCGAAGTTGATACCACTGCATAAGTAAGAGAGAATCCAAAAGTCAAGTGCCTTTTGTTCATCTCCTTTTTCCGGTATGTGGTTAAGAATTTTTTGAATATCTTTTTCTGAAAGTGCTTTCTTAATATTTCTGCCGGATGGTATTTCATATTTTTTGAAAGCATAGTTTTCAGCAGAAAGAACACTGGCATTGATTGCCTGGTTAATGATGGCCCTGAGTTGACGAATGTAAATACTGACTGTTGTATATGATTTACCTGCATCAGTCAAGTGCTTTTCATAATCTGCTAACAAAGCCGGGGTAACATCCTGCAAGTGCAAACCTTTCTTATAAAGATTCAATGAATTGATTGTAGTACGATATGCGATAGCTGTACCGACTCTGCCTTTACTATGCAATTCATTTATGTAAGCATCAAACCAACTTTGCAGTGATGTTGTCTTTGCTGTATGCTTGGGTACTTTATCAAAATAGATTTCTTCAAATGCCACAAAAGAGAAAGGATTGATTTTATCAATTGTTTTTTCAACTGAAGCTTGCAGTGTGTTAAGCTTCTTCCTGATTTCCTTCAGGCTTTCATCTCTCAGATTTGAGTTGTTTAATTTTTCCCAATCATCTGCCGTAACATGATAGGAAGTAGCATATCTTTTTTTGTTGGGTTTGCAGTAGATATTTAATTTAATCAAACACTTTTTCTCTGAATTCGGCCTTGATTTATCAAGGAAGAAATTGACGGTAACTTGTTGCTCTTTCATAGTTCTATTCTTTAGTATTTGTGACCTCAAATGTGACCTCAAAGGTACTAATAAGTGCTAAAAAAAGTAGTAAAAAGGAAAAATATTTTTTATAAAATATTGATTTACATAGCAAGTGCAAACAAGGGGCAAACAAGAGAAGGAGGGGTACTCCGACTTACAAGCAGAGGGTCGGCGGTTCGAACCCGTCAACTCCCACAAAGTCCCGCTTCTGGCGGGATTTTTTTTATAGATTTTGTGGCGGCTCCCACAGCTCTATCTTATTCCCTTCCGGGTCGAGTATCCAGCCAAATTTTCCAAATTCTTCATCAACCGGATCCCCAATGATTGTTACACCTTCTTCCCTGAGTATATTGATTAATGCCAATAAATCTTTTACAATAAAATTGATCATTACCTGGTTTTTACCCGAAGCAAAATAATCAGACTCTTTATTAAAAAATGAAAGCACATTATAACCCGGTTTTTTACTGCCATCGCCAGTTACAAACTGCCAGTCAGTGTAAGTAGTTCCCTTAAAGGAAATGCCCAGATGTTTTTCATACCATGCTGCCAGTCCTTTGGGGTCATCTGCTTTTATGAAAGGCCCGCCGAGGCCGATTACTCTTTCCATACTGTTGATTTAGATTAAAAGTACACTATTTAATCCCCTGTTCAGGGTGCTGATATCGGTTAATAATTTTTACTTTTGTACCCGGATGCTTAATATTAAAAAAGATATACAAACTAACAGCCTGGAAGAAACAGATGTGCTGACACTTACTGAAGACCCCTGTACCCTTATTGTATGGAATGATGAGGTGAATACTTTTGAATGGGTGATTGAAACATTGATGGAAGTATGTGGCCATTCCTATGAACAGGCTGAACAATGCTCTTACATCATCCATTTCCGGGGGAAATATGCTGTAAAAAATGGCAGCTATGACAACTTGAAGCCACAATGTGATGCCATTACTGAACGGGGCATCAATGCCACTGTTGAAGTCATTGCCGGATAATTTCCTGTTTATTCATGCCCCTTTTTGCACTTGATAAAGATTTATTTTTTCCACCTGTTCATTTAGCTGAACCTGATGGTCTGTTGGCAATGGGTGGCGATCTTTCACCTGAGAGGCTATTGCTGGCTTACCGGACTGGCATTTTTCCGTGGTATGAAGCTGATACTATTTTATGGTGGTGCCCGGATCCCCGGTTTGTCTTATATCCCGAAGAATTAAAAGTAAGCAAGAGTATCAAACCATTGCTCAACAGAAATGAATTTGAATTTACCGCCGACAAAGCATTCGCACAAGTTATTCATCACTGCAAAAAAACTAAACGGCCCGGGCAGGAAGGAACATGGATAACGGATGAAGTGGAAAAAGCCTACTGCAAACTCCATGAGCTGGGATATGCCCACAGTGCCGAAGTATGGAAAGATGGCGGATTGGTGGGGGGATTATACGGCATTAAACTCGGTAAAGTTTTTTTTGGTGAAAGTATGTTTAGCACAGTAAATAATGCCTCAAGGTTTGCTTTTATCAAATATGTGCAACAATTAAAAGAAGAAGGTATTGATTTGATCGACTGCCAGGTCTATACAGCGTACCTTGAAAGCCTGGGTGCAAGGATGATTGACCGCAAGGATTTTGTTCAACAGCTAAAGGCACTGATTCCTGCCTAGTCCTTCTTTTTATTCTGCACATACCAAATTTCCCTGTACATACAGGCATTTCGATGACAAGGTTCATTATCTGTTCCGATATGGCTACAGGTAATAACACATTGCGGGCAATAAACCCTGACGAATAATTCCTGTTGGTTGAAATTAATTACCGGTAAACTGTCTTTGGAATAGGCTGCAAAAATTTTCTTGTATAAAGAATCATTATTAATGGCATAAACATATTTTGACTTCAGCCCTATTTCAAAATGTTTGTGCAGCTCCCATTTTCTTAAATCAGGCATTTTAATAACTATCCCCGATGAAGTGTCTCCCGCTAAGAGAAAAAATGCCCCGGTGTATTTATCTTTTTGAGCAAAACAAATAACCGGAAGCAGTAAGAAAAGAAAAAACATCTTTTTCATGTAACAATTTTGAAAAGGATGCTTGCATTAAAAAGATTACACACCGTTTAAAATCTTGAACCCAGGTAATGCGGCAGCATAGCCCTCCAGGTATTCCAGTCATGCGGCCACTCTTCTCCCCAAACATCCAGCTCATACCAGATGCCTTTGTCGTAAAGTATTTTAGCAAACTTACCGCTGGCGCCAGGATCTTCATAAGAGCCGCTGCCTGTAAGAATGTGAATGTTTTTGCTCTGCCGGATTTGTTCAAGCACATTATGATCATTCAGATTAGACATAAAATGCAAGGGGCTGTTGAAATAAACATCATCATCGTAATGCCCTTTGGTGTATTCGGTAAGATCATATACACCGCTCATGGCGATAACGCCGTTAATAATATCAGGACGGTTTAGAAATAAGTTCATGCTGTGTAATGCACCAAATGAAGCCCCGCAGGTAATGATGGGGGTTTCCTGGCTGGTACTGTTTCTTATGAACGGAACCACTTCATTAAACACATAATCATTCCATTGCTGGTGCCGTACAGATTTATGGCGGGGGTCCATTTCATTATTCAACCAGCTTTCATTGTTAATGCTGTCAATGGAAAACACCCTTACTTTCCCATTGTCGATTAACGGGGCAATATGATCCATTAACTGAAACCGTTCATACTCCAAATAATCAGCGGCAGCCGTAGGCACCAGCAAAAGGGCAAAACCATAATCTCCATAGCTGGCTATGGGCATTTCCTTATTCAGCGAAGGGCTGTACCAGGAGGCTAATTCTCTTTTCATGCAAACATTTTATTTATTGATTGAATACTAATAAGCCGGGCGCAGGCAATTTTCTGCGAATATAATTTTAAAATCTAATTGGCAGGAAGCCTGTTTCTAACCTACCCACAACCAGGGTTTATTATTTTTTAAAAAATATGCGTAAAAACTCTTGGTAATTTAACAAGGTAATATTACTTTAGATTTTCAGTATTTTTACTATTTAATATTTATTTCAATTTCTGCCCGGCAAAACTATGTATACCATTGAATTTTAAGAAGTTAGTTATCAGTAGCAGGCAATTAAGGAGCGATAATCAAATCCTTTCTTAAACAAATAGCATTTACGCTGCCCCCAAAACTAACCAGGCAGGGCTGATATTTTTTGAATAGCATTATTTATGTACCTAATTAAAGATGAGATGAATACCGACCCAATCCGAATCATCCTCGTTGATGATCATAAAATAGTCCGTGAGTCATGGAAGGCCCTGCTCGAAAATAATCCCCGGTTACAGGTTATTGCCGATTGTGGTAATGGAGAGACTGCTATACAATATGCACAGGAGCTTGTTCCCGACATCATGCTGGTTGATATTAATATGTCACCCCTTAACGGATTTACCGTAACCGAAAGGGTATTGGAAACAACCCCTTCTATCAAAATTATTGGCTTGTCGGTAAACAATCTGCCCAAGTATGCAATTAAAATGATTGAATTGGGTGCAAAAGGTTACCTGACTAAAACTTCTTCCCTCGAAGAAATCAATCGTGGCATTATGCAGGTATATAAAGGTGAATTTTATATCTGCGAAGAGATAAGAAGATACATGCCATCTTCAGAATAAATCATCTGGTACAGAGCCCTCTCCTTTTCGCTATCTACCCAAAACCCGGTAAATTTGCGGCCTTAGATGTATTAAGCAGCCCTATTTATCAGGCTGCCTCATTAAAACAGTAACGACCTGGTATGGAATTGAGCAAGAATTTTGAGCCTTCGGCGATAGAAACCAAATGGACAAAGCATTGGAATGAAAACCGCTATTTCAATAGTAAGCCGGATGGCCGCAAAGCTTACACAATTGTGATACCCCCTCCTAACGTAACCGGCGTGTTGCACATGGGACACACTTTAAATGAAGCAGTTCAGGACATACTTATACGTAAACACCGGATGAGTGGCTTTAATGCCTGCTGGGTTCCCGGCAGCGACCATGCCTCCATTGCCACTGAGTCCAAAGTAGTGCAAATGCTGGAAAATGAAAAAGGAATCAAAAAATCAGCACTAAGCCGAAAAGAATTTTTACAATATGCTTTTGAATGGAAAGAAAAATATGGCGGCATCATCTACAACCAGATTGAGCGGTTAGGCTGTAGTGTGGATTGGGAACGGGTGTCTTTTACCATGGACACGGATTATTATAAAGCAGTTATCACAGTATTCGTTGACCTGTATAAGAAAGGATTGATTTATCGTGGCGCCAGGATGATCAATTGGGACCCTGCAGCAAAAACTGCCCTCAGCGATGAGGAAGTTGAATACAAAGAAATACAAGGGAAACTTTATTATATAAAATACAAGCTGGCTGATAGCGAAGAGTTTATTTCAATTGCGACCCAACGTCCGGAAACTATTATGGGCGATACCGCAGTTTGTGTGAACCCAACAGATGAACGCTATGCAAACCTGAAGGGAAAATTTGTTATCGTTCCTCTGGTGAATCGCCGGGTGCCTGTTATTTTTGATGAGTATGTTGACAAAGAGTTTGGAACAGGTGCATTAAAAGTAACTCCGGCACATGATATTAATGACTATACTCTCGGACTGAAACATAACCTTGAAATTATAAATACACTTAATGAAGACGGGACCTTAAGTGAGGCAGCAGAAGTGTTTGTCGGCATGGATCGTTTTGCCGCAAGAAAAAAAGTTATTGAACAACTGAAAAAAAAGGGGCTGCTCATCAAAGAAGAAGAGTACAGCACACGTCTTGGTTTTTCTCAACGCAGCGGTGCCGTGGTAGAGCCCCGTATTTCTACACAATGGTTTATAAAAATGAAAGAGCTGGCCGAACCGGCGTTAAAAGAAGTAACGGAGGGTCGGATTAAAATTCACCCGGGTGATAAATTTCTGGCTACCTATAAATATTGGCTGGAAAATGTAAAAGACTGGTGCATCAGCCGACAGTTATGGTGGGGCCAACAGATACCGGCATGGTATGCCCCTGATGGATCGTTTGCTGTAACAGCCTCAAAAGAAGAAGCATTAAACATAATTAAAAAATATCCGGTAGTAGATGGCGGAATTGATTATTCACTATTGACGCTTGAAGATATTAAGCAGGATGATGATGTGCTTGATACCTGGTTCTCTTCATGGCTATGGCCTGTTGAAGTATTTAAAGGGATCACCAACCCGGGCAACGAAGAAATAAAATATTACTACCCTACTGCTGTATTGGTAACAGGACAGGATATTATTTTCTTCTGGGTGGCCAGGATGATTATGGCGGGTATGGAATACATGCATGAAAAACCTTTCCATGATGTGTACTTTACAGGTATGGTGAGGGACAAACAGGGAAGAAAGATGAGTAAGCAATTAGGCAACTCACCGGATCTTTTAGAACTTATTGATAAATATGGTGCTGATGCAGTCCGCTTTGGTATTATGATTTCTTCTCCCGCCGGTAATGATTTATTGTTTGACGAGAGCAGTTGTGAGCAGGGAAGAAATTTTAATAACAAAATGTGGAATGCACTAAAATTAGTGAGGAGTTGGGAGTACAGAGTCGTGAGTACGGAGTCAGGAGTGCAGAGCCAGGGGCCTGAATCCGGAAGTTTTGCGGTTGACTGGTTTGAGAACCGTTTGAACGAGGTACGGGTGGAATTAGATATGCAATTCAAAGAATTCCGTTTGAGTGAAGCCCTGAAAACTATTTATTCCCTTATCTGGGACGACTTTTGCAGTTGGTATCTGGAATGGGTAAAGCCCGGTTTTGAACAACCAATTGATAAAGCTATCTATGAAAAAACCGTTGGTTTCTTTGAAGAATTGATACAATTACTGCATCCCTTCATGCCGTTTATTACTGAGGAGATTTATCACCTGCTGAAAGAAAGGACGGATGACATTACTGTAAAACAATATTCTGCTGCAAGCCCTGCTGATAAAACTATTTTAGCCAATGCTGCTTTGCTGAAAGAAGCAATTACTGCCATCCGCGACGCAAGGAATAAAAACCAACTGAAGCCAAAAGATACTATTAAGCTGCATATACAAACGGATGACAGTCATACTTATAAAGTCATAGAAAATATTTTACTAAAACAGGTAAATGCCGGATCAATTTCATACACATCAACCCCGGTTGCCAATAGTATAACTGTAGTGGTACAAAAAGATAAGTTCTTCATTGAAACAACAACTGTTTTAGATACTGCTTCGCAAAAAGAACAATTACAAAAAGACCTTGATTACCTGGAAGGCTTCTTAATTTCCGTTGAAAAAAAATTAAATAATGAACGGTTTGTTCAGAATGCAAAACCTGAAGTACTGGAAGTTGAAAGAAAGAAAAAGGCTGATGCAGAGGCTAAAATAATTATTTTACAAACTTCTCTTAATAATTTATAATATCCCCTTTATGAAATTCTATCAGCATTTTATAAAATCATTCATTGCGTTTTGTTTCCTTTCAGGTACTGTGAATGCCCAAACAGATAATTGGGAATACCGTATGCTCAGGAATATTGCTGACAACAGGACCGCAGGAAAAACTAAATTCTACAAAACGATTTCCCAGTCCAATGCTGTGGTAAGTTTTGCTGTACCTGCCACTTATTTTGCTATTGGTTTGGCAGAAAAAAACACTACGCTGAAAAAGAAGGCTCTCTATATGATAGAAAGCATGGCTGTAACACAGGGTACTACATTTCTTTTAAAAACTATTACCAAAAAAGAACGCCCAGGCGTAAAGGATCCTACTTTTATTGCTGTTGTTAACGCTTCGAATTATGCATTCCCTTCCGGGCACACTTCAGGGGCCTTTAGTATGGCTGCTTCATTTACTATAGCCTGTCCTAAATGGTATGTAGCTGTTCCGAGTTTTACTTACGCCGCATTGGTTGGTTATTCCAGGTTATACCTTGGCGTACATTTCCCAACAGATGTTTTTGCCGGTGCAATAATTGGGGCTGGCAGTGCCTGGGCTATGTACAGGCTAAACAAATGGATGCACAAATCAAAGAAAGATAAACTAAAAGAAGCCCCGGCGTTATAATCATCTTGGTATAATATTTACTGGCAGCACCAACTCAAAAATGGTTCCTTTAAATCCATCAAACTGATCCTTGTCTAACAACTGGCTCACCCTGAACCCAAATGTAAGCGGATACTGGTTCCACCATTTGGTATCTATAAAAATCTCGCCTCCAACACTCCGCTGGTCTCTTGTTGTTTTTTTATCTCTTGAATATATTTTGGTAAAATCATAAAAGATATTACCCCGTATTCTTTGCAGGTATAAAATATTTCCAAACCCCCAATCCGGATAGAGTAACGGCAAATGATAATTGGCCGACAAGCGCCACATTCTAGAAAAATAACGGCCCGTATATCCCCTTGAGTAGGCAAAGCGGTTGCCAAAAGAAACCTGCGCCAGTGTATCTCTTTCCTGGAAAGATCCGGTTAGTAATAGATTATGCACAGAAAGCAATCCGGGCAGATACAAAGAACCGTTAGCGATAAACTGGCTGCCTTCGTACTTTGTAATGGCATGCCGGTAGGTGGCCGACAAAGCATAGCCAAAGCGGGGATAAATATGCTGCATAGCCGTTTGCACCTGCTGGCTCCATGAAATAAAATGTTGCAGGTAACTGAATGAGGTATTACCTAAGGAATCCTTAAAGTAACCCCTGTTGAATTCATTGCGCAGCACATAATAACTGCCAATGTTGAAATTTTTAAAAGTTTGTCCGCTGGTAGTGTGCAGCGGAATATTTAACCCAATCCTTGAATCTAACTGGTTCCACTGGCGGAGTTTATTACCTGTTATAGCTTCCCTGTCGAAAGTCAATTCAGTTCCAAAGTTGAGATACGGGAACCATGCCCCATACACTCCGCTAAAACCAACTGCACTTGTTTTATCATTCTGATTATATAAATAGTATAATTCAGTCTGCAAGGTGTTCAGCACATTCTCCCCGTACAATGAGAAAGTGAATATCGGGTCTTCATAATAAGGCCGCCAGCTATGGAAGTTCAGCAGTTTTGTTCCCTTTTTATACCCGCTGACCGTAAAAATTCTTTTCGGCACTTTACTTATCAAAATATCACCAAACGCAGCCGTATGACTAACAGTAAACTTATTGGTCAACTGTTCAGCGGTAGCCATACTTATTTCATTCCACACAATGTCCTTCTCATCCATTTGTCGCAACTGGTATCCTTCAGCCGTAAATGCAGACCAGGTTATTTTTCCATTGGCCGCATTCACATAATAATTACCAAGCGGGCCATTGCTTATCTTAAATATTTTTTTATCGCTCATCCGCAGTGCAAACACATCATCATTGCCGGCATAAGATGCCGTAAAATAAATGATACCATCATTTACACAAGGATAACCTACTACGTTAAAGGAAGGCGGTGTCAACCGCATGGTGTTGCCGCTTTCAATCTCCGCTGTGGCCAGTGCCATCTTACCATCATTCAATCTTACAGCGGTAACCAATAAATTTTCATCAATAAACTTCGGGTCTGTAAACAAACTAATCTCCGATGAATGAATAGATTTTATCACCTGTCCGTTACTGGCATCGATAATGTGCAATTCACTCCTGCCATTCACATCCACCTGTACTGCCGCTACTTTTGATCCATCAGTCGAAATATCAGGAGTGAAATATTTTGTCTTACTGGTTAGTTTTCGCTGCTGGCCCGTCTGCACATCCAGCATTTTTATAACACTATAGTCACGCCAGCCCCAGCGGGGGTCGGTTTCATATGCAGCATACACTATTTTCCCATTGCGATAAGAGTATTGTTCATCAATAGAAATATCCCGGGTTCTTAGCTTATGTTCCCCACTGGCATCTTTAATATAAAAGGCCGGGCGATGACGCATACTTGCTTTCAGGTACAGTAACGAATCACTGCTTACCTGGTAAGGGGAATAATAACTGGTTACATAATTTTTCTTAACAGGGAAAACAAACCCATCTCTTATTTCAGCAACCCTTTCTGTATTCTTTTTGTATGATTCAAAAGCCTGCTCCCTGAATATTTTATAATCTACCCCGGCATGTTTTTTAATGGCAGCCTGGAAAGGATAGAACAATCCCTTATAAGCACTGGCATCTTTGGTTACCCTGGCCCAAAAATCAGCCCCATATTTTTCTCTGCCATAATTCACCAACAAGTAACCGAGGTTATAATGATTAGGGACATAATCCCTGAAAGAGCCGTTTCGCAATTTCATCCAGGAATACTTTTTCCCGGCCTGCCAGAGTGATGGATAGGTATTCAGGAAAAGAGGTAACCGGCCCCTGCCCTGTTTGGTGAGTATGGTTTCATTATACACCGCATCTCCTTCGTAAAACCAATCGGGAATTGAGGCATTGATGGCTAAAGCGTATCCTTCCTGGCCAAAAAGGATTTTCATGAGCTTACTCAATCCGTTATTAAAATTGTTGAACTGCTGCACATGGCGATATTCATGCACAGCTAACTGGTCGGCCCATGCTATAGATCCCTCGCCAAAATTGTTCATATCAGGGGTAAGAAAAAATTCACTGCGGAATGGGCCAAGCTGCACATACCCATTTGGTATGGTGGTTTGGTTTTGTAAAACAATATTGATCTTCTGTAACTGGTTGCCCAGCGTAACTGGTTTTTCAGCTGCCAGGTAATGAACAACAGAAGCTGCCCTGTTTGCCTGGCTATCCATACCCGCCGGAAAAATAATTCTTGCAGAATCGGTATTTATTTGCCTCCATTTATGAGACGGCGGATTTCCACCGAATTGCTGGGAGAATACCAAACAAGGAAAAATAAATAAAGCGGGAAAAAATATAAGCCTTCGCATAACGGTGAATATTTTAAGGGAAGTTACGGCCTAAATCAATTCGGTGGATATGCAAGCCGGAGTAGCAGCAGCTTTTACGGCAGATGAACATTAGTTCCTAACTTCAGCAAAATTTCAACCAGGCAAGCTATCAACCCCGAAAAATAATGAAATCATTTACTATAGAAAAAATTAATGCAGTGGTAAAGGGCTCATTAACCGGAACCACTACTCACCTCATTACAGGAGCAGAGCAAATAAATCTTGCCGGGGAAAACCATATTACATTTATCGGGAACAAAAAATATGCTTTGCTGTGGAATAATTCAAAAGCTTCAGCGGCGCTGATTGACCAAAGCCTGGATATAAGCCCCGGAGAAAACAGGGCATTGATAAAAGTAAAAAATGTTGACCTGGCCATTGCCCATTTGCTTGAATTATTTACTTCCGAACCGCCGGTTTTTGATGTAAATATCCATCCATCAGCCACCATTCATAAAACTGCTACAATCGGAGCCGGTTGTAAAATAGGAGCCGGTTGTTATATTGGTGCCAATGTAAAAATCCAGGATAATGTTGTGCTGTATCCAAACGTCACCATTCTTGACGAAAGCAATATTGGGAAGAATACTGTCATTTGGCCGGGTACTGTTATCCGTGAACGATGCCAGGTAGGCAGCCACTGTATTTTTCATCCTAATGTATCTATTGGCGGTGATGGTTTTGGGTTTCGCCCCGGGCCAGATGGAAAAAGCATTGTAAAAATTCCGCAGATCGGTACCGTCATCATTGGCAATGCAGTTGAAATTGGTTCCGGTACATGTATTGACCGGGGGAAGTTCAGCGCTACCAGGATTGGTGATGGAACAAAAATTGACAACCTGGTTCAGATCGGTCATAATTGCCAGATAGGCCGGATGTGCCTTATAGCAGGAAGTTGTGGTATTTCCGGGTCAGTAACAATTGGTGATGGTGTGGTGATAGCAGGGCAGGCAGGAATAAAAGACCATATCACAATTGGCAATGGGGTTAAGATAGGCGGCAAAGCAGGCGTAATGAATGACATTCCTGATGGTGAAACTGTTTTGGGATACCCGGCTGTTAATTATAAAGAAACCTTAAAGCAGTGGGCTATATTGAAAAAACTTGCAAAAAATTCTGCTGGTTAACATTCCGGTAAACTCAGGGGAACATTTATTGCAAGTCCGCCATCAGCTGTTTCCTTGTATTTGAAGTCCATGTCTTTGGCTGTATCCCACATTGTTTTAATAACTGCATCTAATGATACTTTCGCAAAATCAGGTGTACTTTGCAATGCCAGTTGAGAAGCCGTGATGGCTTTTATAGCACCCATAGTATTTCTTTCTATGCAAGGCACCTGCACTAAACCCCCAATCGGATCGCAGGTTAATCCCAAATGATGTTCCATAGCGATTTCTGCAGCCATCATTACCTGTTTTTGAGTGCCACCCATACATTCTGTTAACCCAGCAGCCGCCATAGCCGATGATACACCAATTTCTGCCTGGCAACCTCCCATTGCTGCGGAAAGTGTTGCCCCCTTTTTGAAAATACTGCCTATTTCAGCAGCTGTTAGCAGGAACTGGATTATTTTTTCTTCCTTATTTGCCTCAGGATAGTTATCGGCACAAAAAGCAATATAATATTGTAATACAGCCGGGATAACACCAGCAGCCCCGTTGGTGGGTGCCGTTACCACTCTCCCAAACGATGCGTTCTCCTCATTCACAGCCAAAGCAAAACAACTGACCCAGTCCAATGTGTATTTGAAATCATTACCGCCAGTACGGATTGCCGTCAACCAAGAGTCATAACCAGTATAGGCTTTCCCCCCAATGAGTTTTTTATTTAACTCGGCAGCACGGCGTTTAACATTTAATCCCCCGGGTAAAATTCCGGGTGTATGGCAACCCCGGTAACTGCACTCTTTCATTACCCGCCAGATATTGAGTATTCCGTCTTTTATTTGTTTTTCATTTCGCCAGGTATTTTCATTTTCCATTACAATTTCGCTGATGGGCATGCCGGTTTTGATGCACCAATGAAGTAAATCTTCAGCCGTATTAACAGGGAAAGGCAATTGAGCAACATCTTTTGCTGAGTACCCTTCTCCTTCTTTTATTACAAATCCGCCACCAATGGAGTAATACGTCTCAGCAATAGACTCCCCGTTTCTCAGCGTAGCTAAAAACGTAACCGCATTGGGATGATATGACAATGTCTCTGTAAATAAAAAATCAATGCTTTCATGCGGATCAAAGTCCACCTCATGCAGCCCCAACAGCAATATTTTTTTCATGGCAGCAATGTCATTGATCTTTGCCCCTATCTGGTCAACAGCAAATAAAACAGGATCATTACCACATAAGCCTAATTGAACAGCCACATCTGTTCCATGCCCTCTCCCGGTTTTGGCTAATGAGCCATAGAGCAGCACTTTTACATCTGTTACATCAAACAAAATGCTTTTTTGCTGCAGGTTTTGAACAAACCGTTGTGCAGCCCTCCATGGCCCCAATGTGTGTGAGCTGGACGGGCCCACTCCAATTTTAAAAATATCAAATACCGATATGGCTTCGTGTGGCAAAGTATATGGTTTAAAACAAAAATACAATTACTACTCCGCTAAAGCTACTCAGTGCAGCATAAAAAACCCCGGATGGTTAGTTCCGGGGGTTAAGCAAAAGCAGATAGTCTTAGCTATAATACGTCCACTAATTGGACTTCGAAGTAAAGTACTGAATTACCCGGTATGCTGCCATAACCGGCACATTGGTATCCAAGTGATGACGGAATGATCATCTTAATTGACCCCCCTTTTTGAATTTGCTGTAAACCGATTTGCCAGCCCGGAATAGAACCCCCAAGCTGAAACGTAACCGGGGTGCCTGTTTGTGAATCAAATACGGTTCCATCAAGTAATTTTCCGGTGTACCTGACAGAAACCTGCGAATTCAATGTTGGAACAGGGCCGTTACCCAAGTTAGTAACCTCATAATATAAACCGCTGCTGTGAGTGGTACCAGCAATACTGTTAGCTGCTGCATAAGCTGATATAGTAGCCTGTTCACTCTGTATTGTTTTATCCTGGCAGCCGTTATTTTTTAAACAACCTATGCTGCCAAAAAGGAAAAAACAAACCGATAAAGTAAAAAAAACTCTTTTCATCATTTTTATTTAATTCTATTGTCAGGGATAAAGACCTCCGAAAGTCCTGTTTTGCTGCAAAGGTTTGCAAATTTATGGTTTATCTTTTTTTGCCACCAGTTCTTTATAATGCTGCTCATTCATATCCCACCGGTGGTGGGCAGAAAAGATGACGATGAAAATAATAATCAGGAGTATGCCAATTAATACAATAAAAAGCCTTTCGGCATTATGTTTTAAAAAATTCCCGGCCGGATTCCACCCTGAATAAATGTTCACAAGGATTGCACCTGCTAATGCTGCCCCGAGTGGCAGGCCAACAGATAACTGCCGCCAGATTTTTCTTTTTCGGAACCGGTTTTGTTCCCAGTACTTCATAAAGCCCTTTTCCTCGCTTGTAAGCATAATTCATACAAAGATAAAACATCAAAGCTTTTTACCCTTGCACCGGCGCAACAAAATATCTATCTTACAGTTTCTAACATCCAAGGCTTTGAAAATAGCTCCTTTGCTGGCACAATATCTTTTTATCCATAAACGTATGGAGCTTCCCGGCTTTGGCACATTTCTTCTTCATCCCCCGGTAACTGACGAATCTGAAAACAATAAACAGAATAAACCCGGCAACCCTGATTTGGTTTCCTTTGAAAGTAACCCATCAATTAACGAAGCCACTGAACTTATACAATTCATTTCTTCACAAACAGGCAAAATAAGGGCATTGGCTGCCGCCGACCTTGATTCTTACCTCGGCCTGGCCCAACAATTCTTAAATATTGGCAAGCCATTTTTATTTGAAGGTATTGGCAGCCTGGTAAAATTAAAGCCCGGAGAATTTGCTTTTGCATCCGGGCAGGCATTGCCCGCAAGCATGAAAGATTATTCAGCAAAAGAAATTTCATCTACTTCCTCCACGGAAGAGTCATTCACTGATTACAAAAGCATTTTGTATTCCCGTAAAGGGAAAACAACATGGAAACAACCGGTTGCCGTATTACTATTGCTGGCAGGCCTCGCACTTGCCATTTGGGGAGGGTATATAGTGTACAAAAGAACAACAGGAAAAAACAAATCCGCAGTTGCCAATGATAAAAAAGATGATACTTTACTGGTAGCAGATCCGGTAATGTATCAAAATGACAGTACTGCTCAACCCCGGCAGATGATGGCAGCACCTGCAGGCACATTTAAATTTGTTTTGGAAACATCCAATGCTCAAAGGGCATTCAGCCGTTTCAGCAGGCTTAAAACATTTCAGTGGGGGGTGCAGATGGAAACAAAAGACTCTCTTTCTTTTAAAATATTCATGTTGTTACCAGCAGCCACTGCCGACACCAGCAGAATTCTTGATTCATTAACACGGCTGAACGGACGGCGGGTTTACATTGAAAAATAAAAAAAGGCTGCCATTACTGGCAACCTTTTGAGGTCCCGAGCGGATTCGAACCGCTGTAGCAGCTTTTGCAGAGCTGAGCCTAGCCACTCGGCCACAGGACCATTAATAAGAGCTGAGCCTATCCGCCAACCGGCAGAAAGGGTACCGTTTTGAATCGCAGCGAAAATAGGATATTTTTGAGAATTGAACCCTTCATCACCTCAAACACTTGTATGAGCCGTATTGCAGAATCGGAATTAATTATTAATCCCCGTGGGGCTATTTACCACCTTGACCTCCGTCCTGAAGAAGTAGCCGGCACTGTTATTACTGTTGGCGACCCCGACCGGGTGAAAGAAGTCAGTAAACATTTTGACTCTGTAGAAGTAAAAAGACAACACCGGGAATTTATTTCCCATACAGGGTATACCGGCAAAAAGAGATTGACGGTTTTATCGTCTGGCATCGGCCCTGATAATATTGACATCGTACTCAACGAACTGGATGCACTGGTTAATATTAATTTTGAAACAAGAGAGATAAAAAAAGAATTGAAATCGCTGAATATTATCCGCATCGGCACTTCGGGTTCTTTGCAGGCAGATATTCCGGTAGATAGTTTTGTAGCCTCCACACATGGGCTTGGCGTTGACAACCTGCTTAATTTTTACCGCCATGAACAAAATGATGAGGAACAACAACTGTTACATTCTTTTGTAACGCATACTCAAATACATGGACAGATTGGCAATCCCTATATCAGCAGCGGAGCAGCATCTCTTATCAAACACTTTGTAAAAGATTTTCACCAGGGAATTACTGTCACCTGCCCTGGGTTTTATGGCCCGCAGGGAAGGATATTAAGGTTAGGCATTAAAAACCCTGAATTGATAAACCGTCTTACAGATTTTCGCTTTGGCCAGCATCGCATTACTAACTTTGAAATGGAAACATCCGCCATTTATGGTTTGGGGAAATTGCTGGGACATAATTGCCTTGCAGTAAATGCTATAGTTGCCAACCGGGTAAAAAAAGAATTTTCTAAAGACGGGCAGGCTACGGTTGAAAAATTGATTCAAAAGTTTCTTCAAATATTTTCAGAAAGCATCCAATGATACTCCATTTTTACAAATACCAGGGAACAGGCAACGATTTTATCCTTGCTGACAACAGGAAGAATGAATACTCATTAACTACTGAACAAATTCGTAACCTGTGTGAGAGAAGGTTTGGCATCGGGGCGGATGGCCTGATGCTGCTGAATGAGAAACCAGGATTTGACTTCGAAATGAAATACTATAATGCCGATGGCAAAGAGGGAAGTATGTGTGGCAATGGTGGCCGCTGCATGACAAAGTTTGCCTATCATCTTGGCATTCACCGTGAAGTGTACCGCTTTCTTGCTTCCGATGGCGTGCATGAAGCGGAAATAGATACATATGGCATTGTTTCGCTGAAGATGAAAGACGTAAAAACCATCAGGAAATTTCATAATGATTTCATTCTTGATACCGGATCCCCTCATTACATTAAAATGGTGACGAATGTGATGGACATTGATGTGTTTAAGAAAGGAAATGAAATAAGGCACAGTAAAGAATTTGAAGATGAGGGCATTAATGTAAATTTTACAGAACAATTACCCGAAGCTGACAAAATCATTGTAAGAACTTATGAACGGGGCGTAGAAGATGAAACACTTTCTTGTGGCACGGGGGTTACTGCAGCTGCCCTTGTTTGTTATCACAATGAAAATGGTTTTAATGATGTGGAAGTAAAAACATTGGGAGGCCTTCTTACAGTAGAATTCGACCGTATTGATGATGACAAATATGAGAACATCTGGCTCTGTGGCCCTGCTGAAAAAGTTTATGAAGGAAGCGTTGAAATAAAATAAGTATGCCCGGTCATTTATCTAAAGAAGAAATAATAAAACAATTGGGTGCCATCTCAACTGAATTCTCTTCGTTTTTCTCCGGCATCAGCAATGAACTATTTTTCCGGCAGCCGGAAGAGAAATGGTCTGTAGCACAAAACGTAACCCACCTCATCACTTCGGCTAATATGACAAAACTGGCATATACCCTACCCAAATTCATGGTAAGCGTATATGGCGGCAAGCCCAAAAGGCTTTCCCGTACTTATGATGAGTTGGTGGCAAAATATAAACTAAAATTAGAACAGGGTGGCCGTGCCAGCGGAAGATTTGTTGCTAAACCAGTTTCTTTAAAAGAAAGAAAGGAAAATATCCTGGATACATTCAATAAAGCAATGGAGAAACTTATTGCGGCCATTAACAAGAACTGGAATGACACGCAATTGGATCAGTACATTGCCCCGCATCCGCTACTGGGCAAAATTACGCTCCGTGAATTGTGCTATTTCACCATTTATCACACCGAACATCATCTCAATATAATCAGGGAAAGATTGACCGGTTAATTTTGAACCGGCAGGCTTACCTTTGCGGCGGTTTATGATTCAGTATTTCAAAAATATCAACCAGCAAACAATAGAAATTGACAAACCCGAAAACGGGGTTTGGGTAAATGTATTGCCACCCCTGAAACAGGAAGAATTTTCTGAATTGTCCTCTGCCCTGGATATCCCGGTTGACTTTTTAACTGACTCACTGGACATTGACGAAAGGAGCCGTTTTGAAGAAGATGACAATGTAAAGCTTATTGTTATCAAGACCCCGACAGAGAATAATTCTTTCAATGAAAGTGATGCGTATTATATCACCATTCCTATCTGTATCATCCTTACCCATAATCATGTTGTAACGGTAAACTCATTTGAGAATACGGCTATTAAAAAATTCCTGAACACTTTTCAGAACCGCCATCCCGATAAAAGGAATATGATGGTGCTGAAAATTTTTGAAAAAATCGTTCAGAACTTCATGGAGCACCTGAAAGAGATTAACCAGCGAAGAAATACTTATGAACGAAAGCTTTATGTTGCCAGCCGGAATGAGCATTTGCTGGAGCTTATGCGGATTCAGAAAAGCCTGGTGTACCTGGTTACAGCACTTCGTTCCAATGAAATGCTGATGATGAAATTAGAAAGGACCAATTTCCTGGCCCTTACGGAAGAAGAAAAAGAAATTTTGAATGACCTTATCGTTGACAATTCACAGGCTCTTGAGATGGCCAATATCTACACCAATATCCTGAGCAGCACACTTGATGCATTTGCCAGTATTATTGCCAATAACCAGAATGAAGTGTTGAAAAGATTGTCCGTTATCACTATCGTCCTCACTTTCCCTATACTTATTGCCAGTTTATTTGGCATGAATGTACCCAGCGGATTTGAACATTCTAAGTATGCATTTTATATTGTAGCCTTCTTATCTCTGGGCATAGCCCTTATTATTGGCTGGTATTTCTTCCGTAAGAAAATTTTCTAACCCATCATGTTCAATATAAGAGTTTATGGCATTCTCATTAATGAACAAAAACAGGTGCTGGTCAGTGATGAGATAATCCGTGGAAGCTACATCACCAAATTTCCCGGCGGTGGTTTGGAATTTGGCGAAGGCACAAGGGAATGCCTGCAACGGGAGTTCCTGGAAGAAATGAACCTGAAAGTTGAAATCGGCAACCATATCTATACTACAGACTTCTTTCAGATATCCGCTTTCAATCCGGAACAACAGATCATCTCCATTTATTATTTTGCCAAAGCACTGGAAGAAATCAACGTGCCGCTGAGAAGTAAGCCATTTGATTTTGATGACCAGCAGATGAAAGTGTATGAAGCAACAAAGGAAACAGAAACTTTCCGCTTTATTGACAGAGATGATTTTTCAGAAAAAAGTGTAACGCTGCCGATAGACAAGATTGTTGCCCGGCATTTAAAAGGCCTTATTTTTTAAGCTGTCTTACGTAACTGCTTTCTTTGCCTCCTGACAATTTCTTCCTGATTCGCCGCAGTATTGATTCCTTTTTTAGCGTAGTATCTGTATAAGAAGTAATAGCAGGGTTTCCTCTCATAGAATGTGATGGCTCCTGCCGGCTTTTCTTTTCAAACACTACGATGCTGTCATAAAAAAAAATACCGCCCACATTCTCCGTAATAGCATTTACAGGAAGGGTTTTTTCATTATCAATATGCCAGGCATGTACCTGGTCCACCATGTCCTTTGCAAACTCAATAAAGCTCCCCTTCTTCTTATACCCACCATGGTATTCGCCCCAGTAAGATGTATGGGTATCTTCAACCAGGTAAATACCACCATCTTTCACCGTTGAAAACAAATGATTGAAAGTGGTGATTTGCTGGTTCATCGTATGCCCGCCATCATCAATTAAAATATCCAATTCAGGAAGTTGTGCTTTCAATTGGGACAAAAATATTTCATCTTCCTGTGAGCCGATAAATATTTTTGTTTGCCCGTCTTCAAACTGTTTGCATTGCGGATTAATGTCCACAGCAAAAATATTGGCCTTTTCTCCAAAATACTTCCGCCACATTTGCAGTGAACCACCATGAGAAATACCTATCTCCAGAATATTGACAGGTGTTCCCCTGTAAGCAGAAAAATATTTTTCATACACTTCAAAATAGTGGTTCCACTTGTGTATAAGCCGCCCGTCATGTGTTTCAAATATTTCCTGTAAAGTTGACATCATTGATTGTTAAAATGGGTTATTCAGCCATGGCTGCCTGTTTCATTTCCTTAGCCACATCATGACCAAGATAATGCTCAATCCTGTTATGAACAAGATAAATAACCGGTGTCAGCACTAAAGCCATTATAAATTTATAAATATAATTCCCGATACAAATCGTCATAACAAGATTCAATGACCATGGCTGCCCCTGGCTGGATGAAATGCGGGGCCCAAGATAAAAAGCAATAAACAATACAACAAAGCTGTCAACAAATTGCGACACCAATGTAGAACCCGTTGCCCTCAGCCATATATTTTTTTCTCCTGTTACTTTCTTTATTTTATGAAAAATAAACACATCTAATATTTGCCCGATTAGAAATGCAATCAATGATCCGACAATTATCCATTGACTTTGCCCAAAGATGGCACGGTAAGCTTTATCGGCATCCGGCACACCCTGCCCTGCATAATTACCAAGCCAAAAGCCGGCCGGTGTAAGATGAATGGCCCCCTGGAACATAATGAAAGCATAAATGATAAGGCCAATGGTAAGAAAAGAAAGGAACCTCACCCCTTTCATACCGTAATATTCATTAATAATATCTGTCATGACAAACACAACCGGCCAAAGCAGTACGCCGGCTGTAAGGTTGAAGGAAAAATCATTACCGAAAATATTCAGGTGGGCTGGTCTGGCCCCAAAGGTTTCTTCAAGAGAAAACAATTTTACACCCATCAGCTCAGCAATCAAAGCATTGGCGATAAAAAACCCGCCGAGAATCAGGAACAACCTGGTGGGTTTATTTTTGATGATAGTATGGATCATTCAGATAAAATATAAAAAAGACCAATGTTAATAAAAATAATACATTAACTATGACAAGCCATAACGGTACAAATTCCCTGAGTTTTCTTTTCACAATAAATACAAGTAAATAACAGAGGCTAACTACAGGAATAATGATCATTCCCATGAAATATCCGATGGTAATGATGGTTGATTTCAGGTTTTCATCGCTTATCCACTCCTGCATCAGTAATGAAACAGATAAAAGGAAAAAGATACCGCAGATAAAGGCCAATCTTGACAAAAATAAAAGCCAGCGCATCGGGATTTTAGTCTAAAATAGCATTATTTTGTCAGCTTAATTAACCTGCATAAGCATGAAAAATCCCCTGCTGAAAAAAATTCTCCCTCACCTGCTTGCTGTTGTTGTTTTCCTGGTAGTTTCTGCCTTGTTCTGCAAACCGGTACTGGAGGGCAATGTGCTGAACCAGCATGACAATGTGGGCTGGAAAGGCATGGCACAAAATGCATTCGAGTACAAAGAGAAAAATGGACATTACCCTTTGTGGAACCCGAATCTTTTCAGTGGTATGCCCAACTACCAGGTGGCCATGGAAGGAAAAAGTGTTTTGCCTGATATGATAAAAATATTCACCCTGGGCATGCCCAAGCCTATAAATTTCTTTTTCCTGGCTTGTATATGTTTTTATATCCTTTGCCTTTCACTCAGGGTAAAACCGGTTATTGGTATGCTGGGTGGGCTGGCTTTTGCTTTTTCAACTTATAACCCGGTAATTGTTGCTGCAGGACATGATACACAAATGCTGGCTACTGCACTGATGCCTTTATTACTGGCCGGTATCATTAGTATTTATGAGAAAAAATATTGGCTGGGTTTTGCTCTTACCACCTACGGGGCTTACCAGCAAATTGGCGTAAATCACCTGCAGGTTAGTTATTACTTTTTCCTCATCGTTGTAATAATAACAATTGCTTACTTAGTAAAGTGGATAAAAGAAAAGGATTGGAAACATATTGGCCTGGCCGGTGGAATCACATTTATTTCAGCATTGATTGGTTTAGCAGGCAATGCATTAATATTAAAAACAACCTCGGAATATGCTAAGTTCACTATGCGGGGAGGAAAAGACATTTCCATTGAAGGCGATACAGTAAAAGCCATAAAAACAAAGGGGCTGGATACGGCGTATGCCTTTGAGTATAGTCTTGGTAGAGCAGAGTCTATGACCTTTATTATGCCAAACGCATTTGGAGGATACAGCAGCAATATGACAGGCGAAGGTTCTAACGTAGCAAAAAAACTCATTAAAAAAGGAGTGCCTGAAAATAATGCAGAACAGGTAGCCCAGAGTATGTACAGGTATTGGGGTAAGCTTTACACATCCGGCCCGGCTTACCTTGGTGTAATCATCTGCCTGTTTGGATTAATTGGCTTTGTCTTTATAAAAGCCCCCATCAGGTGGGCACTTTTAGCGGCAACAGTGCTGGGGATATTGATGTCATGGGGGAAATATTTACCGGGCTTCAACACTTTCCTGTTCGAACACCTTCCGTTGTATAATAAGTTCAGGTCGCCGGCATTTTCACAGGTAATTCCACAACTCACTATTGGTATCAGTGCTGCCCTGGCATTGCAACAGCTTCTTTTTGGTCCGAAACTATTGAAAGATGATTTTAAAAAAATATTATACACCGTTGCCGGCCTGTTTGCATTTCTCGGTATCATGTACATAATAATGGACTACAGTTCCCCGATTGATGGTGATATTGCAAGAAGTATTTCTGAACAGGCAAAAAGTGAGGAACTCGGCAGGGCTGTTATTGCCGGATTGAAAGCAGACAGGCAAGCCTTGTTTGGCTCTCAATTGTTGAGGGCCCTTGGCCTTTCCCTTTTAGCATTGACAGCCCTGTTCTTTTATTTTAAAAATAAAATCAATGCTGTTGTTGTTGCTGTCATTTTACTGGCCATCAGCACAGTTGATATACTAGTTGTCAGTAAAAATTACCTCAGTGAAGACAAAGAACATTACATACCGGCAGATGATTATAACAGCGCCAATTTCAGCAAGACTGCAATTGATGAACAGATATTAAAAGATACCGAACCCAACTTCAGGGTCTTTAATATGGCGGGAACTTCTTCAGGCAGTACTTTCAGCGAATCAAAAACTTCTTATTACCATAAATCTGTGGGAGGCTATCACCCGGCCAAGCTGCGTATTTACCAGGATGTAATAGAAAAATATTTATCCAACAGGCTAAGTCCTGCAATACTCAATATGCTGAACACAAAATATATCATTGTTCAGGATCCACAATCTGGTCAGCCGGGGTTAATTCCTAACCAGGATGCTTTTGGCCCATGCTGGTTAGTTAAGAATGTTAAGGTTGTGGAGAACCGGGTGGAAGCGATACAGGCTCTTGGCAATACTAATTTAAAAGACACCGCTATTGTTGATAAATCATTCAGCAAAAATGTGGTGCAGCCACAGTGGGATTCAACATCATCAATTAAGATGACGAAATATGATAATGATGCGATAGAATACGAAGCCAATTGCAACGGCCCGCAGTTTGCTGTGTTCAGTGAAGTATATTACCCGGTAGGATGGAATGCTTATTTAGATGGAAAGAAAGCGGACTACTCTAATGTGAACTATATCCTTCGTGGATTATCACTGCCTGCAGGCAAGCATACCGTTAAATTTGTTTTTGAACCAGCATCGGTAAAGAAAGGCACTTCTATCATGTTCATGGCATCCATCATCATCGGGCTGGTATTTGCCGGCGGGTTATTTATGGCATGGAGGGAAACAAAGAAAACAACCGGATGAAAAAAGTGCTGGCAATAGCCCCCTACCCTTACCTGCCGTATTTTTCAGGTGGGCAAAAGTTTATTGCACAGTTTTTTGACTACCTCGGAAAAGAAATAGACCTGACAGTTATTTCCGTGGCTGAAAATGATTTTTCACTGGCGAAGTCTTACAAGACAATTCCGCTGTTGAAAAAATCATTTTCAAGGTATATTGACCGGAGCCTTATTTCAAAAATTGTTTCCCTTACCAAACAAGAAGGTTTTGATACCATCATTTGCGAGCATCCTTATTTTGCCTGGCTGGCATTCGCAGTCAGAAAACAAACAGGGACAAAAGTGATCATCCATACACATAATATCGAGTACCAGCGTTTTCGTTCCACCGGAAGATGGTGGTGGCCTGTTTTAAAAGGATACGAAAAAAGAAGTTTTAAAAAAGCAGATGGCCTCTTCTTTATTACCCCCGAAGACCGGGAATTTGCCATCAACACCTGGAAAATAGAAAAAGAAAAATGTATTGACTTGCCTTTTGGTGTAGAAATAAAGGACTACCCCGAAGACCGGGCTGCATGCAGACAAATAATTGCTCAACAACATGGCATCAGTAAAGATGAAAAGATATTACTCTTTAATGGCCTGTTAAATTACAAACCCAATATTGATGCTTTAAAGATTATTCTGAGCAAAATCAACCCGCTTTTGATTTCTCAATCATCATTTAAGTATAAAATCATCATCTGTGGCAAAGGTTTACCGGAAGAAATGAACGAATTAAAAGATTATGCTGATAAGAATATTATTTATGCGGGTTTTGTGAAAGACATAGAATCCTATCTAAAAGCAACAAATATTTTTCTAAACCCGGTACAAAGCGGAGGTGGTGTAAAGACAAAGATGGTGGAAGCAATTGCTTACGGGGCAACTGTTATCGCCACAGAAACAGGAGCTGCTGGTATTTTCAGAGATGTATGTGGCGATAAACTTATTACAGTGGCGGATGATGATTGGGAGGGGTTTGTAAAGACTGTAATTGAAAATAATGCTGAGGGGATAACAACAACTCCCCCGAAATATTACGATTATTACAATTGGGGAGAAATCATAGTTAAAATAATGAACCTTTAAACAGCAAAAACCTTTTTTTGCAACTCTGGTAAAAACGAGTATTTTTATTCTGTACCGTACAGGTTCAACAAACTACTAAAAGAAAATTCATGAAGTCAATTATTAAACCTTTATTCTTTCTCTTTTTCCTTGGCAGTTTTCTTTTGGGCTGTCAAAAAGATGTTGAAAATATTACATCCCCACCCATTGCCAATGCAGGCATTAGTCAGAATATTCAATTACCTGCCGGCTCATTTACTTTAACAGGGTCGGGCACAACTCAAAACGGACATATAACCGGATATTTATGGAGCCTTATCTCCGGCCCTAATGTTCCGGTCATTACAAGTCCCAGTTCACCTACCACTACTGTAACTGGCTTTTTAGCCGGAAGTTACAAATTCCAATTTATGGTTATTGATAATGCAGGACTAACAGGTATAGATACCACATCTGTAACATTGAATCCTTCCCCAATTCAGACACTTACGTTGCAGCCCGCAAATAATAATGATGAAAGACATTTATTCGGAAGTGCCACTATCGATCAGTCAGGACATGCTACAGAACTTGATGCTGGTACATGGACAGTAGGAGGTTCAACAGTTTTTCTCAGAGGTGCTTTTAAGTTTGACTTGAGTTCCATCCCGCCAACAGCAACTATTCTTACAGCCAAATTAACCCTTTATTCAAATCCTACTCCTTTAAATGGCAATTTAACTAATGCTAACGAAGGATCCAATAATGCAATGTATATCCGTCGTATCAGTAGTAATTGGACCCCATCAACAACCTTTTGGCTTAACCAACCTTCTACAACAACAACAGACCAGGTTTCTATTCCGCATACAGCACAAGCCTTCCTTGACCTAGTGGACGTTGATGTTAAAAATCTCGTAGCTCCTATGCATAGTATCGCTAATTATGGTTTTATGATAAGCCTTCAAAATGAAGTACAATATAATTTAAGAGATTTTTGTTCAAGCACATATACCAATGCAGCCAAACACCCGAAACTGGTGATAACTTATCAACCTTAAATTGTTTATATACTAATAAAAAGGCATAGCAGGAATTAGTAGATAAACTTTTAGCAATGAAATTATTAATTACCGGATTTGCCGGATTTGTAAGTAACCACTTTCTTGAGCTACTTAATGAAGCAGAACCAGGCTCTGTCGTTTTAGGTATTGATAAAAACTCACCTGATTTCAACTACTCTGATTATAACAATCTTACTATTTCATTTGAGAATATTGATTTACTGAACAGATCTGTTACTGATAAAATAATCGATTCATTTCAACCGGAGTATATTCTTCATCTTGCTTCTGTAAGCTCAGTGGCACAAAGTTGGCACACACCACTCGACAGTTTTGTAAACAATACCAATATCTTCCTTAACCTGGTTGAGAAAATCAGGATCAAAAATAACAAATGCAGAATATTATCTGTTGGCTCATCTGAAGAGTTTGGAGAAGTGACGGAAAAGGAATTACCGCTTACAGAAGGCCATCCACTAAAACCTGTAAGCCCTTATGCTGTAGCAAGGGTATCCCAGGAGATGTTGTCAAAGGTTTATGCTGATGGCTTCTCTCTTGATATTATTATGACAAGATCATTCAATCATATTGGCCCCGGGCAAAGAGATGTATTTGTCATTTCATCTTTTGCCAAACAATTAGTGCAGCTTGCAAAAAACAAAACAACTAATAATACTATTACAACCGGTAACCTGTCAGTAATCCGTGACTTTGTTGATGTAAGGGACGTAGTAAAAGCATATTACCTCTTACTAAAAAAAGGCCGCAGAGGCGAAGTATATAATATATGTTCCGGCAAAGGCATCGTATTAAAAGATATTATTTTAACAATGAGTGAATTACTGGGAATGCAAATTAAAACAGAAGTAAATCCGCAATTAATCAGGCCAAATGAAAATAAAAAAGTTATTGGCTCCTACCAGAAAATAAAAGATGAATTGGGATGGCAACCAGAAATAGAAATTGAGAAAAGCCTTACTGATATAATTAACTACTGGCAAACAAAGACTGCATAGTCACTACTTTACCGCTGTTACTTTGCAAATAGACTCCCAAAGCAATTGGGCAGTACGGCTCCATGAAAATAATTTTTTCTGAATATGCCCCCTATCAATTAACTGATTTCGTAATTCATTATCGGCAGATAATTTTTCCATCCCACCTGCAATACTTTCAACACTAAAAGGATCAACCATCAAAGCGGCGTCACCGGCCACTTCCGGCATGGATGTTACATTAGAACAAATCACCGGCACTCCACTTTGAAAAGCTTCAACAATTGGTAAGCCAAATCCTTCAAAGATTGGGACAAAGCTTAACGCATACGCTGCTCCCAGCATTTTTTGTAAATCTTCATCCGACAAACGACCAGTAACGATTATGTCATCCTTGTATGGACTGTTTGTATAGGAATCTTCAATTTCAGTTTTACTCCAAAGTATTGAACCAGCCAGTATCAATTTAAAATTGGAGCTTGTTTGCTGCTTAAATAAATTAAACCCGTCAATCAATCGTTTAATATTTTTTCTTGGATGCATGGAGCCGACAAAAAAGAAATACGGCTTTCCACCGCTCCATTTACTTTTTACTTCAATCATCTCCTGTTCATTCAGCGGAGAAAAATTACTGTTGATACCACAGGACACATTATCAATCTTATCCGGGTCAATTTTGTAGTAATCGGCTATATCGTTCTTACTATATTCAGAAATTGTGGCAATTCGTTTTGCTTTGCGGGCAAATCGTTTAAAGAAAAACTTAAAGTAAATACGGTTCTTTAATTTAATATCCTCCGGTTTATGCTCGAAGTTGATGTCGTAAATGATGGGTATTTGTTTACACTTTGACAATAAACTCAGGTAGCCATCAGCCGATACCATCACATCCGGCCTATGCTTTCGAAGAAACAAGGGAAGCACCACATCCATGTAAAAAACATACAAAAGAGGGTGCCGCAGCGCCGGGAAAATCTTGTGCCTTGTCACATTGGGAAAGTCAAAGTAGTCTTCGGTGAATTTTTTGTCGCACAAAATCCTGAACTGTACCTCTGGATGGTCTTTGATAAGGTTGGCCACAGCATTTACTGTAAAATAACCGATACCATCCAGTTTCTTATTTCTTAATATCCAGCAATTAACGGCAACGGTCATAAGCTAAGAGTGCATTTTTGCAAATATGCCACTTGTTTTTGCAGCAAGGAAAAATTAATCATTAAACCTTACTTTTGCCCGGTCAAATCACTGAAATTTTTATGAAAACAGCCCTTATTACAGGTATTACCGGTCAGGATGGCGCCTATCTGGCAGAATTACTGCTGGAGAAAGGATATAATGTGCATGGTGTTAAACGTCGTAGCTCCCTTATTAATACTGACAGGATTGACCATCTCTTTTTTAATAAAGATATTGCGGATCGTTTTCATTTGCATTATGGTGATCTTACCGATTCGTCTAATATGCTGCGCATTATTCAGCAAACACAACCTGATGAAATTTATAACCTGGCTGCACAAAGCCATGTGCAGGTTAGTTTTGAAACGCCAGAATACACGGCTAACTCAGACGGTATCGGTGTATTAAGAATACTGGAGGCCATCAGGATATTGGGTCTTGAGAAAAAAACTAAATTCTACCAGGCTTCTACTTCTGAGTTGTATGGAAAAGTACAGGAGATACCTCAAACAGAAACAACTCCTTTCTATCCCCGTTCGCCGTATGGTGTTGCAAAATTATACGGCTACTGGATCACTGTTAACTATCGTGAAGCATATAATATATTTGCTGTGAATGGTATTCTTTTCAATCATGAAAGCCCTTTGCGTGGCGAAAGTTTTGTTACAAGAAAAATTACGATCGCTGTTGCACAGATTGCACAAGGCAAACTTGATACATTGTTATTAGGTAATCTTGATGCAAAGAGGGATTGGGGACATGCCAAAGACTATGTGGAAGGTATGTGGCTGATGATGCAGCAGGCCGAACCGGAAGATTATGTGCTGGCCACCGGCGTTACAACTCCCGTACGGGATTTTGTAAAAATGGCTTTTGCAGAAATTGGAGTAGAGTTACGTTTTGAGGGTGAAGGTATAAATGAAAAGGGGTTTATTGCCAGAGCTAATAACCCTTCCTTTCCGATAATAGTGGGCAAGCAGGTGGTCGGTATTCATCCGCGGTATTTCAGACCGGCAGAGGTTGATCTCTTAATAGGCGATGCCACAAAAGCAAATACTAAATTAGGGTGGAACCCTAAATACGATCTCCAAAGCATGATTAAAGAAATGATGGCGGCTGAACTAATTTACCAGGCAAAACACTAAATCTTTCTTTTTCTCCATTTGTTGCTAATCAGTTTAAAAGGGAATGTCAGAAAAGCAAGAAAAAACTGCTTAATAAATAACGGATGCCTCCCATATATAGATGTCGTGATACGATAATACCTTACAATAGCCTTAAATTGTAAGTAACATAGCAGGTTATAAATTACTTTTCTTGTCGTATTAAACTGCACCGGTAAGGGTTCATTAAATTTTTCTTTCGCCGCAATAATACCATCTTCTGATATCGCTTGCACAACCTGAAGAATTTTCTCTTCATCAAACTGAATTAGCTCTATTAATTCTTTCGTTGAAATTCCATACCGGCTAAAATCCACCGAAGGTGCATTTCTGAAATAGGCCTGCGGGTCAAGTAACTGAAGCATAGGCAATTGCTTAGCTGCAGAACTTGTACTCAGCCAGGTAATGCCGCTGCTGCAACCAATTAACAAGGAGCTGTAATGAGTTAGTTCAGCATTTTCTCTTACAGTCAGGCTGCTGGCATCAATAATCTTTTCAGTATTGGAAAATGAATTGGCTGATGAAAGAATTACACAAGTACCAGGAAATTGAACAATTTTTTTCGCCGCTTTCATTACAAAGTCAAAACTTAATACGGACTGGCCGCTTTGCGGAGCAAATTCCCAGAGAATTATATTTTTGAATTGCTGTAATTTGTGCTTATCAGCAAAAAGTTTCACATTTTGTTTTTCTACTTCAGTTAAAATTAAAACAGGTTGAACGGAAACTGTAATTGGCTTAGGATAAGCCCGGAATATCATGCCCCGGATAGTGCCATCATACAAAGCCTGGTTATCATCCATATTATGGGTAACAAAGACTTCATCCCACTTACCTTCTTCTTTCTCCCTGAACACTTTCTTTTTTAATTTCCTGAAAGCTATAATGTCATTCTTGGAAACCTCATCAGTCACCAGCACTTCATCTACATAAGGGTTTTGCGAAATAATATTTTTACAAAACCCGGCAATAGTCCAGGTAAGGTGACAACCCGGAAAATCTTGTTTTATCTGTCTTGCAACGGCTGTTGCATAGAGGCAATCCCCATTGGAGTATAATTGAACTAATAATATTCGCTTAGGATTATCCATTTACTATTTCATCATCATTTTGGCTAATTCTTCAAAACTCACTTCAGGTTTCCATCCCAAAGAAAAAATCCGGGATGGGTCAGAAACAAGTTGCCTGTAAGTTGGTGTAAAGTCAGGGGCTATTGCAACATGGTTTCGCCAATCCTTATTGACCAGGGAAAAACATTGCTCCAGCCATTCTTTAATTGAATAGCCCTTTCCGGAAGAAATGTTAGCTTCTGTAATTTCGTTTTGGTTCACCAATGTCCAGATGCCTTTTACCACATCACCGGCATAAGAATATTCTTTGATTGCATCAACATCTCCTATTTCCAGCATTTCATGACCGCCTTTTCCTATTCTTTTGGCAGCTTCTGAAATTTTCTTCGTCATGTGCCTTTCGTTACGCAATGGACTATCATGATTGAAAAAATAGCCAACATATACTTTAATACCCAACGACCGGAAATACCTTGCAGCATAAACGGATTGAATCCTGCTTACAGAATAAGCATCCCTTGCTTCAAACGGATAAGTTTCTTTAATAGGTTTGTTATCGTTCTCAAATTGCAATCCACTACCGGAAACAAATACTTTAGTAGCCGGAGAATGTATTTTAACTGCCTCCAGAATATTTAAGGTGCCGGTTGCAATGGTCGCATGATTTTCAAATAATGCCTCATGATCAGTAGTAGAATTGGCAGCAAGGTGAAAAATATAACCGGGTTTATGCTGACTGACCAGAGCTGCTACTGACTCATAATCCGAAATATCAGTTTTCAAAAAATCGCCATGCCGGGAAACACCAATTACCTCACTCCCCTGCTTCTTCAGCAATGCTGAAAGATAATGTCCATCCTGCCCTGAAGCACCAACAATGATAGCTTTCATTAACTGTTTTTCTTTCTGATTACAAATGTGGCAAATGTGTACTGATATTTACCAAGATAGTTAAAATCAGGATTAAGGCAATCCCATTGCGGTATATCTACCAACTCACACTCAGGGATATAGGATAAAAGCCTTTTTTCAAGATCATATTTTGTATAAAATCTCACATCCACATCCGGTTTCATATCCCCCGGTTTCCATCCATCTTTATAATCACAGGTAATAACAGCTGTACCACCCGGCGCTAAAAGACCACTGACACATTTAATAAAAGATTCGTCATCCGGGTCATGCTCTATTACCGAAGTTGAAAAAATGATGTCGTAAGAACTTTTAACCGTTGATGGTTTTGTATAATACTCCTGGAGGAAATAGTTTATCATCGGGTCTATATCTTCTACTTCATATCCCATCCGTTGCAACGCCATTGATGCTGTGTCTTCATAACTACCAACACAAAGCAACTTAGGATTTTTGTAATTATCCAGGTGCCTGTAAACGGTGTCGAAAACAAATGCCTGCTGGACATTGGCCCTGCTTATTTTTTTTGACATTGTTTTTGGGATCAGTTCAAATAATTTATTCTCAGAAGGTTTGTAAAGCTGTCTTGCCTCATCGTCCAATATCCTGTTAAAGCCTTTCCCCGCAGGAATTGTTACTGGAGTATATGCTGATGCAACTGGTGACAAATCATCTTCGGTAGCAGTCTCTGTATTACGAAGCCAGGTAAATGATTTATCAGGAAGGGTGAATAACCTGTTTCCAAAAGACTGAATAGTTCTTACAATCCCCATTTTTTGTTTTGCAGGGTTTTGAACTTTTATAAATACGGCGTCCAAAATCCTTTCGTATTCCCACCGTAAGTTTTCCGGGGTCCATTCCCTGGCAATTTTTTCTACTGCTGAAAATCCATTTTGCAGTATGGTCTTCAAAGAATTGTCCCCTGTACAAACAGAAGGCTTTGCCTGAAGTATATGCCTGAACATCGGGCAGCGGGAAACGGCAACAGGTCTCTTAATGGCTAACGCATTATCAACTGCACTTGAAATACCTCTTCCCTGGGTATCCTCGTACATGAAAACATTCATACTGTTACCCGCAAGAAAATCCAACAGTTCAGCATCTGTCAGAAACTGATACGACACTTCAAGTTTAATCCCGGGCTTTGTAATCAGGTTTTTGCAATTAGAAGCAATCAACCTGGCATTAGTTCCATCTGCATCCCCAAAATCGGCAGCTGGCATATTTATACGGATTACTGCCTCATCAAACTCATCATTTACTCTTTGAACCAGCTTTTCAAAACCTTTCTTTGGTGTAGCAAATCCAAAACTTCCGATTGTAGTAATTGCAGGCTCAGCAACCCGATTATTATATGGATGTATAAGCCGGCCAGTTTTAAAAACCAGCGGATTTTTTAACAATAGTGTAGGGTCGGCAGCAATATAAAAATCAAAAAGGGAATTGAGTTTTTTCTGCGACGGGCCTAGAATGTATTTATTACCATAACCTGTCGCAGTATCAGCAACCTGCTGAGTTACTTCATGAATAATACCAATCTGGGGGACACTGATGCCTGAAAGGTTGTTCCTGTAAATACCCTTGCTGATTTTTGTACAAAGCCACGGAAGTACAGAAGGATGAAAATTATAAATAATCGCAGAAGGATTATATTGCTCAATGGCTTTATTTAATTCTTCCAGGAATTCACATTCAGCTTTAATGAAATTGTATTTTGTAGAATCAGAAATTACATTGAAAATATTTTTGCCAAACTCATATACACCACATTGCTTTGGTTTATGCGTAACAAATAAAATAACCCTGTTCTTCATGCTTATTTTTTATACACTTCCACTGCAGGTACCGGGAAAATAAATCCCGTTCCTTTTTCAAAAGCGTCTTTTTCTCTTTCCAAAAATTCTTCTTTGAAATGCCAGGGTAATACCAGGTAATAATCAGGATTCATGGCACGGCTTTCTGCCTCGCTGATAATTGGGATATTAGTACCCAGTGTTGAAGCTCCGTATTTATCCGGATTTCTTTCAGCTGCATATTCTACGAGGTGATTGTCAATTTTGCACCACTGGAGGATGGTATTACCTTTTGTTGAAGCTCCGTACACATGCACTTTTTTCCCTTTCTTTTTTAACTTTACCAGCAAATCATGGAGTTCATCCTTTAATTTCTCAATCCTCTTCTGAAAATTGTCATAAGGCTTATCGGTATCTAATTCAAGGTCAAATTCTTTTTGCCTTGTTTCATTGATGAGAGAGTAATTCGCTTTCTCATCATGACCGGCATATTCTTTATGCGTAGCATAGCAGCGGATACTGCCCCCATTAATTTCATTAAACGATATTTTAAAAATCTTCATGCCACCCATGGCACAGATCTTCTCTAACACAGCAAGGCTGTAGAATTCAAGATGTTCATGGCAAATAGTATCGTAACTATCCAGTTCCAGCATCCTTGGCATATAACTCATTTCAAACACCCATACACCATTAGGAGCAAGGAACCGCTTGATGCCTTTTACAAAATCAACCGGGCTTTCCAAATCGTAGAACATGGCAATTGATGTAATTACATCTAATTGTTTCCCTTCAAGCAGTTTGAACAACTGCTCGGATGGAAAAATATCCTGCACCACTTTGGCAATCTTTACTTCCTGTGCCACATCACTGGGGTCGCAACCAAATTTTTCAAAGCCTTCAGGATAGTAACCCAACAAAGTGCCATCGTTACAACCTATATCAAGAACAGAGACTGAATCTTTTTTAACAATACCTGTTACAGCGTCAACAATACTTTTCAGATGATTGCGCATGGTATTATTCGTACCACTGCGATACCAATAGGCAGCATATAATATTTCCGGTGGTACTGAATGTTCCATTTGCAAAAGGCCGCAGGCATTTTCATCTTTCTCAGGGTTACAACGAACCAGTGTGCAATCAATCTTCCGGGTACTCGGCATCTCTTTTCCGGGTTTTACAAACGAACCCTGGAGATATTGCGGACCGAGGTCAATAACTTTCTTTAATGATGATGAACCACAAACACGGCAGGTAGTTCTTTTTCTGATGTGCATGATTGATTTATTTTTTAAGAATCAAGCCTGCAAAAAGGCTGTTGATCTTATCTATACATTTATTTCGTTCAAGGTTAAGCAACGCCAGTCTTTTTACTACGGTGTCTTTTTCTTCCACCAGCACTTTTTCAAATTCATATACTTTTTCCTGCTCATGCCATAACCTGCAGTTTACATCTGCCAGTTGATACATTACTTCCCCAAAATTTCCCGTTACATCTTCCACCGCATTTCCTTCTTTCTTAAAAACTTTATTGGCATCAAATGTCATTCTCTCCGGCGGAATATTTCCTTGAACAGCATTATTAACATACTCATCAATTTCAGCCTGTAATTGCACAGACTGTTTTTCCAGGCTGGTCAGCCTGTCGTTATCGGCTGTATGATATTGCTTTAGCTTTACAATCGTCAACTTATCGCAAAGCATTCCGAGGGTTTCTGCCATAAAGAAAAATAAGGCTGCGAAAATATTGATTTTTAGCGACTATTCAGGTCATTTTCATCCCTGAAAGAAAGAGTTCCATCCCCTTTTGTTTCTGCAAATCCAGCTTATAGCTAAGGTGAAGGTTATAATATTTTTTCAGATCGTATAAATCGAAGGGATTAGCTGCCACTATTTCATCGATATGTTGCAACCCTAACCCTATAGCCTCATCAAAAAGTTGTATAAATTCTGCAGACAATGGTTTAGTGCTTACCCAAGCAGCAAATACAAATGGCAAGCCTGTAATGGAACGCCACTCAGAGCCGAGGTCATAAATAAAAGTGGACGTTTTTCTTTGCTCAAATGCCCTATCCCCGATAACTAACCCGGCAGTAGTTCCTTTTATCTCTTTACGGTAATCCTCGTTAGCAGCTTGAACTATCTCAGGATTTACACCCCAATATTCTTTCATCAGGTATTTTAACAGCTCAACAGATGTCCGGCTCTGATAATCCAAATAAACCTTTTTGATTTCGCTCATCGGTACTTCACTAAAAAGAGCTACAGAGGCAATCTCTCCCTCTGCTCCGATGCAATAATTCCCGACAATATGATACTCCGGCAACTCTGGAAGAACAGCCACCGGAACCAACCCCACATCAATCTCACCATCCAGCAGCAACTGTGCAATTCTGGCTGGATAATCACCGGTTAGTTCAATCTGGTCGCTGATCGGCGGTCTTTCGAGGCCATACAAAAGCGGCTTTGTATTCAGGTAATTAACTATACCTACTCTAATCTTCTTCAATTCGGTTATTTTTGTGGCAGCAAAGGTAAAGTTTGAAAGGACTTCTTTAAAATCAAATCATGGAACTGAATGCACTCACTTCTATCTCCCCTGTTGATGGCCGCTACCGTAAACAAGTTCAGCACCTCGACGAATATTTTTCCGAGTATGCTTTGATAAAATACAGGGTGCTGATTGAAATTGAATACCTGCTCTTTCTCGAACAGAAAAAATTCTTCAAGCTCCCCGGTAAAACTGTCAAACACCTGCAAAAACTGGCAGAAGATTTCGGGCCGGAAGATGCACAGGAAATAAAACAGATTGAATTTACCACCAACCATGATGTAAAGGCAGTTGAATATTTCCTGAAGAATGAACTGGAAAAAAGTGGTGGAAAAGAAACAAAAGAATGGGTTCATTTTGGATTAACCTCGCAGGATATCAATAATACGGCCATCCCGTTATCATGGAAACATGCTATTGAGTACGAATATCTACCGGCTTTACTCAATCTGAATACTGAATTGAAGATCCTGGCTAATAACTGGAAGGATATTCCAATGCTGGCCCATACGCATGGGCAACCAGCCAGCCCTACCAAATTGGGCAAAGAAATTATGGTGTTTGTGGAAAGAATAGAGAATCAGATAGAGCAGTTTATTGGCATTCCGTTCACCGGGAAGTTTGGAGGAGCCACAGGAAATTTCAATGCACATCATATTGCTTTCCCAAAAGTGGATTGGATAAAACTGGCCAATGAATTTGTTTCTAAAATTGGATTAAACCGCCAGCAATTCACTACACAGATTGAACACTACGACAATCTTGCAGCACATTTTGACTGCATGAAAAGAATCAACAATATTTTTGTTGATTTTTGCAGGGATATGTGGAGCTATGTCTCCATGGAATATTTTAAGCAGAAAACAAAGAAAGGTGAAGTGGGATCATCAGCCATGCCACACAAAGTAAACCCGATTGATTTTGAAAATGCAGAAGGAAATTTGGGCATGGCCAATTCAATTTTTGAATATTTAGCATCTAAACTACCAGTTTCAAGATTGCAAAGAGATTTGACTGACTCAACTGCATTGAGAAATATTGGCGTCCCTTTTTCCCATACATTAATCGCCTTCCGTTCCATTGAAAAGGGATTGAGCAAACTGATTATTAATGACCAGAAATTGTATGAAGACCTGGATAACAACTGGGCAGTTGTAGCTGAAGCCATTCAAACGATTTTGAGAAGAGAAAATTTTCCCAACCCTTATGAGGCGCTGAAAGACCTGACAAGGGGTAATCAGCAAATAGATAAGAAAGCGATACATAGTTTTATAGATAAGCTCAAAATAGCCGAAAACATAAAAAAAGAGCTAAAAAAAATAACACCGCATAATTATACGGGGCTCATCGTTTTTAAGTAATTTGCCCGATAACACTTATCCTACGTTTGCATGATTCGAACCTTATTATTATTTCTTGTTTTCTCCAATTCTTTATTAGCCCAGGTAAATATGAACCAGGGTCTGATGGCATATTATCCATTTACTGGTAATGCGAATGATGCCAGTGGTAATAACAATAACCCTACTTTCAATAATGCTACCCTTGCTGCTGATCGCTTTGGGAATGCCAATAGTGCATACCAGTTTAATGGAATTGACAATTACATGCGGATACCTAATAGTCCTTCCATTAATCCAACGACCCAGATTTCAATTTGTGCATGGGTAAAAGTAGCCGGCTTTTATCAGGGTGTATGCCATGGAAACAGCATTCTTGCCAAAGGAATAGATAGTAATCCCGGGGGTATGTACATACTTCGTTTTGACGATAACTCCTATACAAATGGGCAAAACTGCTCCAACCCTGTTCCTGATATTATTCACCAGAATTTTTATGGCATAAATACGACCACACTCGGCGCACCTTACACTCCATATATACAAACTGGCCAATGGTATTCCGTTGTTTATACATACGACAACTTTACTGCAAAAATGTATGTGAATTGTGAATTAAAAGCTTCCAGATCTGTACCTGGATTGACTTTTACGAATGCTTCGGATTTGTTTATTGGCAAATTGGATATGCCTGTCTTTCCTTATTGGTTCAACGGTGTCATGGATGAAGTAAGAATTTACAACCGCCCTTTAAACATTGACGAAGTAAGAACCTACGGCGATTGTTCATTACTAACAACCGGCACAAATATCGGCGGCATTATCAACACTTATACCCCGGTTCTTGCACTCAGCCCCTGTGACAATAAAATCACTGTGGAAGATGCCAGTACATTTAACACCGGGGATACAGTACTGATGATACAAATGAAAGGTGCCGTAATTGATTCTGCCAATACTGCTGCTTTCGGAACAATTACTGATTACAGGAATGCAGGTAATTATGAAATTAATTATGTAAATAGCAAGACAGGAAATATTATTGAATTAAAAAATATACTGACAAGGGCATACAATATTCCGGATGGTAAAGTACAATTAGTCAGGGTTCCTTATTATCAAAATGCAACAGTTAGTTCAACATTAACCTGCCTTCCGTGGGATGGGAACAAAGGTGGGATACTAGTGCTGAATGTTCAGGATACTGTTAACCTCAGTGCAAATATTGATGTAAGTGGAAATGGGTTCCGGGGTGGAGTAGGCTTTAACCCTCAAAATACCTCACTCAACTGTTTTCAAAACAACTACAGCTATCCGCAAAGCAATAATGGAAGTGCAGGACAAAAAGGAGAAAGTATCGCATCAATATCTCAGAATATTAATTATGGCAAGGGAAGCCCTGCAAATGGAGGTGGCGGGGGACTTGGGCATAATAGTGGCGGCGGCGGCGGAGCCAATAGTGGAACAGGCGGATTTGGGGGCTACCAATTAGAGCCTTGTGGTAACTCGCCGTATGATAACCGTGGAATTGGAGGACATGCACTGACGTATAACACAACAACAAATAAAATATTTATGGGTGGCGGTGGTGGAGCCGGACAGGCAGATAACGCCGGAAATTTACCGCCACATGGGGGCAATGGCAGTGGAATCATTATTATTCTTTCAAATTATTTAAAAACGAACAGCAATAAAATAATTGCAAATGGAAACACCGGAATCGCCTGTTCTATGCCTCCGTCTTCCGATTGCCATGATGGAATGGGAGGCGGAGGAGCGGCGGGTTCAATATTATTAAGTGTCAATATACTGCTTGGAAATACTACAGTAGAAAATAAAGGTGGAAAAGGTGCCGACATGATTGGCTCAGTTCCACTTGGGGGAAGAATCGGGGCTGGCGGCGGCGGCAGTGGTGGTTTAGTTTTTATAAAAAGTAGTTCTTTGCCTGCGAACTTATCTAATATTAATACCGGGGGTACAAATGGTGTGCTTACACAGGATGCAAACAATGCATGGGGTGCTACACCCGGCCAGGTTGGAACAACATTGTTCAACCTTGTTGTTCCCATCGACAACATCCTCTTCCGCCCAAACATTGACTCTGTAAGAATTAAAGACAGCCTTTTAGCCTGCGATAATTTTGATTTCAAAGGATTGGGCTATACCAATACCAATCCTGTTGCCAGCTGGCAATGGTATTTTGGTGATGGGGGCACTGCTAACACACAAAACACCACCCATACCTATGCTCCCGGCTCTTATACAGTAAAATTAGTAGTAACCGATATCAACGGATGCAAGGATAGTATAACGAGGAATGTAACAGCATCAATACTGACCCTGGATGCAGGGCCCGGGGATACTATCTGTGCACCCGGATCAACTGTACTGCAGGCCAGCAGCACAGGGGCTACACAATATGCCTGGGTTCCGGCCATTTATCTGAATGATGCAACAATTCTTAATCCAACGGCCGCCCCTCCGGCTACAATGATGTTTTACCTCACCGCATCCAATGCCAGCGGTTGTACACGGAAGGATTCAGTTCTTGTTTCTGTTCGTTCTGTAAATGCCTTTACAATAAACCCGCCTGCGGATGTGTGTACCAGCAAGTCTGTACAATTAAATGCCTCCGGAGGCGATATTTATTTATGGCAACCTGCCGGTTCATTAGATAACCCGGCAATTTTTAATCCGACGGCATCACCAGCCTCTACAACTCCTTACACCGTATTGATTACTGATACTGTTTGTAACAATATTGCAACACTATCCACCACAATAACTGTATTGCCCCTCCCCAATATTAAGGCCAATAAAACAAACGACATTGATTGCTCTACTCCTCAAAGTCAACTGATAGCAAGCGGCGGTTTGCAATATAGCTGGACGCCGGCGGGAACATTGAATAACCCGAACTCAGGAAGCCCCATCGCCACACCAGCTGCAACTACACAATATGTAGTTACGGGAACAGATGCAGCCGGATGTGTTAACTACGATAGTGTGATGGTAAATTTCAGCAACCTTAATAAAGGCGGCTATTTGATGCCTACCGGTTTTACTCCTAATAATGATGGCCTGAATGATTGTTATGGAATAAAATATTGGGGCACTATCCTGAATGTGGAATTCAGTATCTACAACCGATGGGGAGAACGAATATTTTTTTCCAAAAACCCAACTGACTGCTGGGATGGAAGATATAAAGGCATACCCCAGGACCCCAATGTTTTTGTATATATGATAAAAGCAAAAACAACTTGCGAAGGTTCTATTTTCAGGAAAGGGACATTTGCATTAATCAGATAAACCGTTAACCTGATGAAAATAGTTCTGTTGAGCCTCGTCATACTGTTGCATAGTACATTCCATTCTTTCTCCCAGGTCAATCTCAATAAAGGCCTTGTCGCCTACTACCCTTTCAACGGTAATACAAACGATGAAAGCGGCAATGGGAATAATCCATCCACTACAAAAGTTACATACACCGCAGACAGGTTGGGAAAAGCCAATGCCGCCTGCTCCTTCAATGGCACAAGCAATTATATCAGGATCCCTAATGATGCCAGTCTTAATTTCAAAAATGGCTTTTCCATTTCAGCATGGGTGATGGTAAAAGGGTTTTACGAAGGGCCCTGTCATGGTAACAGGATTATCATGAAAGGATATACTGATTACCTTGATGGAAACTACCTGCTGACGTTTGATGATAATTATAGTACAAAGGGTAGCAATTGCTATACGGATAGACCTGACAAAAACCGCCAGTCTTTTTATGCAGCAGGTGCAAAACCCAATACAAACGATTATATAATACCGGGCAAATGGTATTTGCTCACTTATACCTACGATGGCAATACTGCCTTATTATATGTTGATTGCAAACTTCAGGCAAAAGGAACGCTGAGAAATAATGATTTCTCCAATAATCATGATCTTTTCATTGGAAAGATGAATAACCCGCAGTATCCCTACTGGTTCAACGGCTTGTTGGATGAAGTGAGGTTCTTTAACAGGTCGCTGAACAAAGATGAGATATTTGCACTCTGTTCTGATAAACCGATTGAAAATGCTCCTGAGATAACCTGTACCGGTGCAAATACAGTTCCTGCAAAATTTGATTACACCATAGCAAACTGTACCAGTGCCATATTCAACCTGAGCACCATCAAAACAAAAAACCTCAAAACCATACAATGGCATTTTGGTGACGGAACCACTTCTAACAAAATGGCTCCTGTTCATACCTACAAAAAATATGGTACGTACAAAGTAAAAGCCATCGTAACAAGTAAAGCTGGTTGTGCCGATACGGTTACCCGGGAAATCCAAATCCGGGAATTAAAAACTGATTTTACTTATTCCGAGCTGGGTGACCCCGGGAATATTCAGTTCAAAGCAAAAAACAACAATGCCTCTTACTCATGGGATTTTGGTGATGGTAAGACCCAACAGAACGAATCTGCTGTTAACCATACCTACAGTGAATCAGGCCAATACAATGTGCGGATGTTTGCTCAAAACAATACTGGCTGTACAGATGCAATGGAGAAAAAGATAGCAGTTATTTTACCAGTATTTATTACTGAGGCAGCTCCGCCAAAAGACCCGATAACTGTTTCCTCAAAACCGGAGGCGGTTCAACTGGAAAAAAGAACTAAAGATGTTATCAGGACTATAATAATTGAAAGCGATTCTGTAAGTATCTCTCTTTTTGATAACGGCATCATTGACGGAGACAGCATCACATTGATCTACAATAACGAGGTACTTTTAACCCATCAGCTTCTCAGTAGTAAGCCGCTGACACTATACCTGAAGATCGATGCTGAAAAAACCAGTAATGAATTAGTAATGTATGCCGAAAACCTCGGCAGCATTCCACCAAACACAGCGTTGATGATTATCAACGACGGTAACAACAGGTACCGGGTAAATGTAAGCAGCAGTAAGAGCAGTAACGGAGTCGTTTCATTTACAATAAAACGATGACGGTTATTTCTTCACAATATACACCAGCAACTCTTTCTCTCCTTCCATTTTTGTACTATGAAGTTGAAACCCGGCTTTCAATAAAACTTTTTGAGAAGCAATATTCGGTGTTTCTGTTATTCCATAAATTTCTGCTAAAGGAGTTTCGGTATTAAAATAATTCACTCCCTCTTTGGATACTTCTGTTGCAAAGCCCTTGCCCCAATATTCCGGCAGAAAGGAATAACCAAGTTGCGTTTTTTCTATATCATCAGGTATCGGGATAATAACAAAGCAACCAACAAATAAGCCACTGTCTTTTTCTTCCACCACCCAATAACCTTTAAAATCGCCGGGATCTGCTGCAAGAATTTTTTCCGATAAAAAACTATCGCTTTCTTCCCTTGTCTTTACCGGGCGGATATATTGCATCACTTCCTCATTGCCCTGCAAAGCAAAATAGTTATCATAATCTGATGCAGTAAAATGCCGTACCCGTAACCTTTCTGTTTCAAATACTATCATACCTTTCTTTGTGAACCCCGAAAATAAAATAAAATGCAATATCCGGGTTGGTGATTCTTCCCGTATTCTGAAAAGGATATTTGCCTTAACCGGGTAAATCAGGCAGAGCCGGGGCTATCGAATTTATCAGCCAAAAAATTATCAACAAAATAAAAAAATCATACGAAAGGTATTGGAGAATCATTAAATTGATGACCCAACTAAAACCTTTCTTATGCCAGGGAAAGACAAATCCAATAATTCATTCAGGAGGCAACGAAGAAAACTCCTCAAATTTTTAGGTCTCGGCAGCGCAGTTGTTATTGGCCAGTCTGCCGCTTCACAAATAAGACCAGGAAGAACGGTTACACAAAACAGGGAAATAACGGATATCCGGAATACACCCAGGTATATTTCAATAAAACTGTTACGACCAGAAGACCTGTTGTCATTGGAATTGCGTTATTACAATTTCAATCTATCGGGTAATGTTTTACAAAAAAAAGGAAACCCCGCTTATCTCGTGGTCGTATTTCAACCGCAATCAATTAGCGAACAGGCATGGAATGAAACAGAAGGGTCACTGGAAACACCAACTGTCCCCGGCAGAATATTGATTGGTGGTGACAGCCGCCTGGTTTTTGAAATACCAGCCGCCATCAATACAATCCCACTAAATGTGAATGATTTGCTGGCATGGGAAAAATATGAGCTGGTAGTAAATGAAAGGGCCAAACAACCAGCCAGTGGCGTAAGAATAATCTCCCCTGTTATCAGCCCGAAAGTAAATGCCATCCGGAATAAGATAAGTGAAACAGGAATAAATAAAGTGTTTCCCCGTATAAGAGGCCTTTCCAAAGATGAACGATTAATCATCAACCGGATGATTGTGCCGGAAGAAAATGCCAACAGCCGCCGGGAAATCATCACCCGCATAGTTCCGGGTGTTCTTAATCTTATCAAAGATCCCGTTGGCCCGTTAACAGAATTGGAAACTTCACTGGAAGTGCCATTACGGCTTTATCTCTCTCCCACCAAACTGGCGGGTTGGAAGCACCTGAAAAAAATAACAGCTGATAAAGGAATATTAAAAGAAACAAACAGGCTGTTTGAACTATGGCATACCCGGATGGGGACTAAAACAGCTAAAGGCATTGATGAATCTGAACTGACGAATGAACAACGAATCCTCAGGGCTTTGTGGGCCGATGATGCAAATAAGGATTACCAGGCCATCGTAAATGAAAAAACCTTCGATTCGGTATTAGGCCTTACTTCCATGACGAACAAAGACCGGCACCAGATAGTGCATGAATCATCCAATTTCCAGATCCCCCGGTTTGTTCCTCCACCCATCAAGGCTTACAAACTTTTCCTGACTACGCTTGGCGCCTGGCTCGACAGTGAACTGGTGGTAGAAAGAAAAAAATTAGAAACTGCAGGTGTATTATTTGGTGACGGTAATGCACTTAACCTGTTAAAGTGGCGGCATATTGAAACGCTGGGCCGTGAGCATTATGTAGAGATTGTAAAAGCCGGCAATATCATGCCCTTTGGCCATGAAGCCGTACTGATAAAAATAACCGAAAGAAAACCACACTCCGGCACGGGAACAGCTTCCAATTTTCAACGAACCATCGTGGTGATTACAGAACCGGTAAAAGAATATAATTATCGTGACAGCAGCGGCGAGTTTATGAATTTCTGTTTCAGCCGGGTGGAAATGATTACCACCATTTCTCCCCTCCTTGATGCAACAAAGAAAAAACTAGTTGACCCCTCGCCAATGGCGGCCAACGACCAGTTTATTATCCGCAGCAAAAATGAAGATGTTCTTTTTAAAATCAAAGCAGAAGACCTGGATGGAAATTTTGTTGATTTTTCTATACCGCTTGTTTTTGCCAGCACTAATGTTACCGGCAGTGCGGCTAACCGCACAGACCTGGTGAATGCTTATAATGCGGGAATGAAATTGAGTACCAGCACCGATTTTAAAGGACAAAAATTCACCCTGGCGCCACAAGCCGTCAATGCAACTGATACTGCTTATGTAGCCCAACAGGTTTCTTTCACAGCAAGAACATACACGAATGCCAATGAACCGCAGGGTTTTTTACCCACACTCGGCCAGGCCCAAATTATTGAACCATCTTATCAACGGCTGACCGGCATTGCACAAACAGTACCCGTTTCTTTAGTGGATGATAAGAATGAAGGACATGTGTTTGCTAAATTCAATATTGCCAAGCCGGTGAATTTTGGCGGACAGACTGATAAAACCGGTGGCCTTGCAGCTCCAAATTTTAACCTGAGCGGTTTATCCAAAGCCGCTGGTGCATTTGGCGGTGATATTGAAAAATTTAAATCTGCCAATGCCAGTGCAGATGATTTCTTCAAAGTTGCAGGTAGCCTGCCCGACCCAAAACTGTTTGGTGTATTTAAACTGAGCGACATACTTGATTTTGTAGCAGGAAATAAAAATGGATACGATTTGTCAAAACCATTGCTGAACCGTGCGCCAAAAATCCCTAACCTGGTAACAGAGGAAACTGCCACTGAATATATAACATCTTATGTCATTAAACCGGAATTAAAAAATCTTGACATTGGCGGTTTCGTTGGATTTAAAAAACAAGGAGGTGCCGAATTCGTTATTATCACACAGGTAAAAGCCAAAAAGAAAAATCCAACGGCTCCGGAATTTTCCACTGCCGCCTGGATTAAAAATTTTAAAATTGGCATTGTAAAAGTTGATAGCGATTACCTGATTGGTATTGATTTTAAACAAATCAAATTTGCTGTTGATGCCGGGAAGAAAGCTGATGTGAGTGTGGATATGGGCAATCCCTGTATTGTTTTTGGCGGACCACTGAGTTTCATAAACCAAATCAACAAACTGATACCGGCTGATGGTTTTTCTGACCCGCCGTACCTGGATGTTTCCTTAACAGGAATTAAATGCGGTTATACCCTTGCACTTCCCAACCTGCAATTAGGAGCCTTTACACTAAGCAATATCTCCCTCGCCTCCGAAGTCAATCTTCCATTTACAGGCGGGCCTTTGACTTTAGATTTCCGTTTCTGTGAAAGACAACAACCTTTCACCCTCACGGTTTCATGTCTTGGTGGTGGTGGTTTCTTTGGAATGCAACTTGATCTGAACGGCATCAGGCAAATAGAAGCCGCATTGGAATTTGGCGCTGCTGCATCCATCAATCTTGGCGTAGCCAGCGGTGCAGTAAGCATTATGGCTGGTATTTATTTTAAGATGACTTTTGAAACCGACCACAACTCCACCCAACTGACCGGTTATGTCCGTATCAACGGCGCTGTAAGTGTGCTAGGCCTAATTACGGCCAGCATAGAACTTTATATGGCGCTGACTTATCTTATTGATAAGAAAAAAGCTTATGGCGAAGCATCTTTGAAAATTAAAGTGGAAGTATTATTCTTCAGCAAAACGGTTACGCTGCATACACAAAGAACATTTGCCGGCAGTGGCAGCGACCCGAATTTCCAGATGGCATTGACACAGGGCGACTGGCAGGATTACTGTGGAGCATTTGCCGCCTGAAAATAATTTGTATTAATTAAAAGAATTCACTCAAGATGAAACAAAAGATAGTTGTAACCGCACTCCCCAACGGGTTAGTAACCAAAAGTGGCGTCAACTTGTGGAAAGTTTCCGCCGCTTTTGGCCTGCAGGTGGAAGACGCCGATACTACATTGCAAAATGTAAAAGACATGCTTGGCTGGGCTGACCTGGTCAAGAACGGCAAATTCATTGTACAATTGAATGGTAATCCTGTTGAAGCCAAAGTGGTAAGCAAACCCGTGGATACAGCGCTATGGAAAAATTTATTTTCACCAACTGTAAAAGTGAAATCATTTGTACAGGAAGATCTTGCCGGCATACCTATTGCCTCCTACCCGGTTAAACATATATTGAGCTATATCAAAGAAGTAGCCGAACAAACCGGAAAAATTTTCAGCAATGATTTACCAAACAGCGATCATTATACCGGCAACCCGGCTCTCACCGCTATATCTGATTACAGCATTGCCCCATTCCCGAAAAAGGGAAGGGAAAAAATTACACTGGACAGCCTGGTGACGGACAAACAAACCGGCAAAAGACTGAAAGGGATACTGAATAAAAATAAATCGATCCCATTCAGTGAAACTGCACAGCCGACAATGGACTTTGCCCAGTTGAAAAATTTTCATGGCCTCTATGATGCCAAAGAAGTAAAAACTTTTGTGCAGGTAGCCAAACCTGATTTTGAATTTCATGATATTCTTTCTGTATTGTCCAACTACCCGCAATTGCAAAAAAAATTAGGGCTGGTGGTTGATCTTGAGTTCGCAGCGCCAACCAATCAATTAGTCAATTTAAATACCCAGCCGACCATAAGGATTATTCCCGGCAACATCAATTTCACCACAGCTACCACATTCGTTTGCCCGGCAACAGCCTTTGCTAAAACAGCTTCGGGATTTTATGCCAAACCATCGGCTGACAGTTTTATTGAAAAAGGACATTTGAAAATAAATACCAGTGCTTTTACCGTTTTCCAGGTAGATACAGATGGGGCTGCTTTAAAACTTTGCCAGCAAATGGATGCACTGCTGTTGAAAAAAGCCAAACATATTTTCTATGCTGCAGAGGGCAATATGCCCAACGAAGCGGCAATTCCTTTTTATAATAATGAAGCGCCGAGAAAAGAAGGTTTGCCAAGTCACCGTACGGCCGGTATTGCCGTTGCTAAAAACGGGATGGCTGAAAACCTGAACAAGAAATTTCAGCGGATGAACAATTTGAAATCACTGCTGGTCAGCGGGGCTGCTGCTCCGGCCGGTGTGGCCGGTACCAATGCCAGTTGGGTACTTACCAATGAAATTTTATTTGCCGATGATATAAATCTTGGCTACCGCATGGATGTGCAACCGGAAGATAAACCCGGTAAATGGTTCAGCCTGCATAAAAGAAATAATAAATATAGTTACCTCAACAGTTCCGGAACAAATATTGACATTCCGGGCATTGAAACTGATGAAGGTTTTTTACAAACATCTGCATCGGAAGAAAAAACAGAAACAGGCACTCAGTTAAAAGTCGGTGAGGCCATTGCCCGCTGGGAAGGATGGAGCCTGAGTGTTCCAAGACCGGGCAGTGCATTGAATGACCCGATGCTTGATAGTGAAGAAGTCTATGACAAATCAAAACCGGGTAATGCTGCCAAAGAAAATGCGAAGTACAAAACGCCGGGCATTGCAGATTTTAAGCTGAATGTGCAACCGGGGCTTGAAAAAGGAAGCCTGCCCATGCTCCGGTTTGGTAAAAAATATTCGATACGTATAAGAATTGTTGACCTTGCAGGAAATAGTGTTGATCTAACAACCCAGCCGGAAAATGCCGGTGAAGCAATTGCAGGAAATATCCGCTATATGCGGTACGAACCGGTGGATGCCCCATTCCTTGTTTTGGGAACTGATATAAAAGATGGTGAATCAAGTGAAGTGATGGTGATACGAAGCAATGAAGGATCAACAGTGGAGCAATATGAAAATGCAAATATTGACAGCAAGTATGGTAAAGCCTATAAAGCTGAAGCCATCCGTCATGCGAAGCCGCCAAGGACAACTGTGGAAATGGCAACCACCCATGCAATACTCGACAAAGGATTTGGCCCGGCCAACCAGGCACAAGCGGCTGCTATTTACAATAAAATAAAAAATGATAAAGACCCGTTGGTTAATGAGTCTGATGCCACTTCCAAATTAACCGTAGTTGATGGAACCCTTTCCACGATACCGGTTGAATATCTTGCTGATCCGATGGCAGCCGGGGTTACTTTTTTTATTGCTGCCAATGATCCCAATCCCAAATTGCCTGACCCGGAAATTTTTACCAAAAGGGCCAGCTTCTATTTTGATGATGAAGTAGTGAATGATGCACTGGCGAATAAAGAAGCTTCGTATGATGAATGGATGAACCCAAAAACATTTCGCATCATTTTAAAAGAAGGCCCTCCAAATATTAAATGGGAAAGTACATCAAGGACACTGGTTGTTACATTGCAAAAAGGGGTGATTGTAAAAATCAACTATGCCTGTTTCTGGCGCCCCAATGATATATTGAAACTTTCCGGTGTACTGGATATGATGGGCATGAGCAGCCTTGCTGATGCGGTGGGAAAACGAATTGCCAGGGGCCAGCACTGGATGTATTCCCCATGGAGAGAACTCAGTTTTGTACATGCGGTGCAACAACCTATAAGTAATATCGGGAGCCAGGCTTATCCGCATATTGCAGCACTGGTGCCCGACAGGGACTATGGCGCCAACACCGCTAAACTGAATTCCAAATTGCTTGTGCATGGTCCGTCCACCGGACAGTTGGATATGGAAGCCGACTGGATAGAATGGGTGGATGATGTAACACATACAGAAACAAGCAACTCATGGAACGATGATGTGCAACGGATTCCTACCAAATCAAAAGTTTTTCATTACACCACCCTGTACCTGATTTTTGAATATGTATTTGGCGAACTGGTAAAAAGTAATCCTTTCCCGGCTATCCAGCACTTGTTCAATGATACCAAACACCGCCGGGTGAATTATAAAACTATTGCCACTACACGGTACCGGGAATATTTTTTCAATCTCATTAAAGAGAAAGAAGAAAATGGTATTGCTTTCCCATTGACCCGTGAAAGCAGTATGATGAATAATGTTATTATCCCCAGCAGTGCAAGACCACTGGCTCCACAGGTTGAATATGTAATCCCAACATTTGAATGGAGCAGGGAGGAAAAAGGAGCTCTTACATTAACAGGAAGGGCCTGCGGCTTAAGAATTTATTTAAAAAGGCCCTGGTACAGCAGTGGTGAAGGAGAACAACTGGCGGTTGTGCTTGCTGTTCCAACAGTAAACTTTGGGGCCACTTCTATTTCATCTGCAGGTGTGCCCGTTACCACATGGGGAACAGATCCTACAAAATTGTCTGCCCCATTGCCTGGGGGAATATTACCCAACCCGGACAGTTTCATAAATATAAAAGCTGAAAACAAGGATACAATGCTTTCCGCTGTTGAAAACCCGTCATCAAAAGTCAACATTGTTGCCGTTGATGTAAAGTATGATAAAGACAGGCAATTATATTATGCAGACATCATGCTGAACATTGCTTTTGCTTATTACCCGTTCGTAAGACTTGCACTGGCAAGATATCAGCGGCATTCATTACGAAAAGATGAAACGGATTGTTGCCTGTCGGCAATTGTGCAGGCAGAATACATTCAGATACCGGCGCCACGGGCCAGTTCATTACAATTTGGCAGTTCAAAAAGCAATATAACTGTTGCTATCTCCGGTACACAGTCCGCCGTGCCCGGTGTCCCTGACTTCCGTTCGAAAGTGGAATTTATAATTGAACCGCTTACTGTTCCATCATCAGAAGGCACACATATCAGTCTTGAAGGCAGACCCATTGACATATATAGTTATGTATTAACGGCCGCAGATATTAAGAATTTTGCATTCTATCACAGTCATGTATTTAATCTGCCGCCAGAATATGCTTCCAAACCTTACCGGGTAAAAGTGATGGAATATGAAATGATCACTTATGATCCATTGAAGCCCAATCCAAATCCGGGTGGGGTACATTTTGGCGGTATGCCGTTAAAAGACAGGTTGGTGTTTGCAGATGTATATGAGGTGAATAAATAAACAGCCAGCCTCCCCAAACCCCTCACATGGAGGGGCTTCAGGTCAGCCTCCCCAAACCCCTCACAAGGAGGGGCTTTAGGTCGTTTATAATTTATTATTTCTGATTAATATCGCTATTCAACATTTCGTAACACCTGTATTCATCTGTGTTAATTTGTGCAAATCTGTGGCCAACCTGTATTCATCCGCCTTTCTTCTGCGCAGCAGAAAAAAATCTGTGTTCATCCGTTTTTTCCGTGTCATCCGTGTTCCCTGTATTTACTTATGTATCTCACTCGTAAAATGAAACGCCACATCCGGGTTATTACTAATCTCTGTATTCAAAAACCACTCACTCTGTGCCAGGTACACCGGGTTACCATCCTTATCCTCTGCCGCATTCGCCTGCTTAAATCGAAGAAACTCCACCAGTTTCTTTGGATCTTTAGAAGTCAACCAGCAAGCCTTATAAAACGGTAAACTATTAAACAGCACCGACGCCCCATACTCATGCAGCAAGCGGTATTGAATCACTTCAAACTGCAGCTCACCTACACAACCGATAATCTTTTTATTCCCGCCAAACTGGGTAAACAACTGCGCCACTCCTTCGTCGGTTAATTGGTTCAAACCTTTTTCCAGTTGCTTCGCCTTCATCGGGTCTTTATTCTCCACTTCCTTAAATATCTCCGGGGAGAAAGAAGGAATACCCGTAAAATAAAAATCTTCCCCTTCCGTCAGTGTATCACCGATTTTAAAATTACCCGTGTCAAACAAACCCACCACATCACCGGCATAGGCATCTTCAATCACAGATTTTTCCCGGGCCATAAAACTATAGGGGGCACTAAAACGAACATCCTTATCCAACCGCACATGATGGAAATATTTGTTGCGTTCAAACTTTCCCGAACAAACTCTAAAGAAAGCAATTCTATCCCTGTGCTTCGGGTCAAGGTTAGCATGTATCTTAAAAACAAAGCCACTCATTTTATCCTCTTCCACATTCACGGGGCGAACGGTGGTTTCCCTGCTGCGTGGCGTAGGCGCTATGCGGATAAATGTGTCCAGCATTTCCTTTACTCCAAAGTTGTTGACCGCAGAGCCAAAAAACACCGGCGCCACTTTACCATCCAGGTAATCCTGGATCTTCAATTCTCCATGCACCCCATCCACCAGTTCCACATCTTCCCGCAGTTGGGCAGCATCTCTCTCACCCAGTTTAGCATTCACCACTTCATCATTCAGGTCACTAACGGTTATCACATTTTCATCCGCTGCTTTAGTACCGGCGGCAAACAACACCAGGTTTTTATCATGCAGGTTATAAACGCCTTTAAATTCTTTACCGCTGTTGATGGGCCATGTCATCGGGTGCAGGGCAAGGCTCAGTTCCTTTTCCACTTCTTCCAGCAGGTCAAAGCGGTTCTTGCCATCCCGGTCCATTTTATTTACAAACACTATCACCGGAGTATCCCGCATACGGCACACTTCCATCAGGCGGCGGGTTTGTGCTTCCACCCCGTTCACACTATCTATCACCAGTATCACACTGTCCACCGCTGTAAGTGTGCGGTAAGTATCTTCTGCAAAATCTTTGTGACCGGGAGTATCCAGCAGGTTTATCAGTACGTTGTTGTATTCAAAACTCATTACCGAAGTAGCCACCGATATACCCCGTTGCCGTTCTATCTCCATAAAGTCGCTGGTAGCATGTTTCTTTATCTTATTGCTCTTTACCGCACCCGCCACCTGTATGGCACCGCCAAACAGCAGAAACTTTTCTGTCAGCGTTGTTTTACCCGCATCCGGGTGACTGATAATGGCAAATGTCTTCCGCCGTTCTATTTCGTTGTGATATTTCATAAATGGCGGCAAAGGTAAGGAGAAACCCGCCCCGTCAGCGGTTGTAAACCCTGACGGCGGCGGTAAATCGGAGAAGAAAATAATTATTATTTACCCAGCTGCAGTGCATATGGCATCGTCTGTTGCGTCGCACTCTTGTACGTTCGGTAATTCTAATGAGCATTATGCAGTTGCACTAATGTTAGATGGCAAAGCTTTCGATTGGAGAAGTCAATATTTTGAGTCATTGCAGAGACTCCTATTACATCTGTAAATATCATTTAATATGCCATTTTCAAGTTCAATTAAGAAAGCAAACTGCCCACGGCAAAAAAGACGTTCTTGGGTAATGGGGTCTTTTTTCATAGCAAAAATTTTGAAACTTTTAACCGGTTTTCCCAACTTACAGCCATTACAAACATCATTCAACGCATAAACCTTGAAGCTAACTGTGTTTTCATTCCGGTATTCTTCAAACAAAATTTTCAGACTGCTTAGAAACCTGTATTTATCCTTATCTTCAAAAACATCATCTTCATGCATTAGAGGTTCGAAGATGGCTACATCAAGATTAGTACATGCTTTTACGAAGCATTCTATTAATTCATCTGAATACGAGATGTCATTCTTTTCTACGAATACTTCTTTCGTTTTAAGATGTGGCTGAATCTGAAGCATAAAAGTGATTTATGTCTTAGATAAAATTAAACTATAAATAGCCATATTCAATATTTTTTTTACCTTTCATATTACAACAATTGAAATGACAGAAAAGCCGAAAAAACAAATAAAAATTCTTATTGTCGACAAATTTTCTTTGTATCGAAAAGGTCTCTCAATGGCATTTGCAGCCAAAGAGGATATAGCTATTATCAGGGAAGGCTACAAAATGACGAAACAAAAGAAGCGATGATGAAAAACACGAATAAGTAAAAGCTAAAATTGTAAATCATTAATATGAAGCGTTCTCTGATAATATCTATTAAAATATCTAATTAAATAAATGCCATGAATGAGATAAAATATTTTTCAGGAGATCCACATTCCTTTTGGTATAAAAGCTATAGCGAAAAAATTTTTAGAAAAGAAAAAATTATAGTTTTTGAAGCGGTTAAAATATCATATGTGCTAGGTACAATTAAAGATAACTCTGGCATATTTCCGCTTTATGAGAATTTTAATGGAAAGGTATATATGAGAAAAGATTTTATGTTTGATATTGGATTCATGAATTTTGAGAATTTTAAAACCTTTAATGATGATCGGAAAAAATTACCTATGAAAGGATTCTACCAAGCGAATGAAAATACAAAATTGTGTTTAGATATTGATGAGATGGGACAAGTTTGGCTTACTGACCAAAGGTTTGATAAAAAAAAGTTGGTTCAAAAACTATCTGAACTGAATATTAACTTGAACAGGATTCAAAACCAAATAAAAGAAATTAAGGAAGAGTTATGGGAGATTGAAATAGATGAGGGGAATAAGGCAATGTATAAACAGGCTGAAAAAGATATTGAGGAGGCTTTTGATAGAGGCTATACTAACATGATTGAAGATATAGCAAATGACGAAATACGTCAAATGAATAAAGAGAGTGATGGATTATGGGATATTGATTAATAATCTTATGTCTTTATGCCGTTGATGTCCCGAAAAAAGTAACACGGATTTTTCCCCGGCATCTATTTACATACAACAGAAAGAAAAGACAAGATTGATATTTTTTTGCAAAATGAATTAATTGAATTGATTTACTATTTAGAACTACGTTCAACGCTTCTGATTAACTCTTCAAGGTCTAAGGGTGATGTCATCGCTTCACTTGCGCTAAACGTTAAGAAATCTTTTCCCTGAGTTGAACGTCCCCTTAACAGCCTAGTGTTTTTAAGGCACCAGGCGAACTTATCAAGATTAGTGTCACCTTTTATATTTGGAACAACTTCTGCAGTAACAGCCACTGTCACTTTAACAAAGATATCATCTGTAGAAAACTGGAAATAACCACGGATTTCCCCTTTGTAATTAGGCATGGTTATATAGTCAACATCAGGCTTAACTTTAAGGCTTTTCAATTCTTCTAAAAAATCAGCTGGTTTCACTGTATTGCATGTATAATTTACGGGTCTTACTAAGGAGCTTAAATTAAATTTTTCCATTTTGCTTTGTGGCTTGATTTAATTGTTAAGAATTATTTTTTAGGCAACTATACAGAAGTTGGGACAAGCAGAGTAAAAAAAATTATAACATTGCGCTGAAATTCAGCGTACTTAAAGCATTCTCTTTAATTTTATTTAGATTCTCTGGCTTTTCTTGTTCTGGTTGGTAACCCTTTTGAGCCGTATTTACTGCGTTTAAAATATCCTCTTTTGAAAAATTAGGATATTCTTTTTGTATTTCATCAATTACATCTACCAATGAGTTTGCCATTATATCTATTTTTTTGATGATTGTAAAGTTAGTAAATTTTTTCCGCCCGGAGTCTGGCTCCAAAGCCAAATACGAAACGGGGGTTTTCGCCCTGGCAGGTGTTCCGCAAATAACAACACGCCGTGGTTGGTGTTTTCTTCCCCGTTGTCCGTAGTGTTCCAAAAATAAAAAAATGCTGAATGGTTGTGCTTCGTTTGCAACGAAGCATCAGCCTTAACAAGGCTGGAAAA
>CXWL01002459.1_pt1 | contig 130280 bp, 105 predicted proteins | sample 590931 | NCBI WGS metagenome assembly CXWL01 (sample SAMEA3498368, study PRJEB10139) | groundwater metagenome | biome: water well; material: biofilm material | place: Germany | collected 2015-04-27
AGGTGGGCTCGGTCATCGTCAGCCAGTGGCGGTAGGCCTTCAACCGCCACTCGAGCAGCCACTCGGGCTCGCCCTTCTTCGCCGAGATGAAGCGCACGGTGTCCTCGGAGAGACCGGGCGGCAGCGTCTCCTGCTCGACGTCGGTGACGAAGCCGTAGGCGTATTCCTGGCTCGCCAGTTGTTCGATGGTGCTGGTTTCGGTGGGCATGAGGCTTCCTTACTTGACGGCCAGGCGCTCAGGCGACCGGCGGCGCGAACGGCTCGACGCGACCGCTGCCGAGGCTGACGAGCCGCTCACGCGCCACCAGCGGCCGCGTCATGTCGGCCAGGGTGACCTGCGACAGCGCCTGGCGGACCACCTCGTTCAGGATCTGCCAGTTGCTGCGATTCGGGCAGACCGGCTCTTGGATGCACAGGCCCGGGCTGTGCTCGACGCACTCGGTCATCGCGATCGGCCCTTCGAGGGCGGTGATGACCTCGGCGACCGTGATCTGGCTCGGCAGCCGGCCGAGGCAGTAGCCGCCCTTGACACCCCGGTGGGACGACAGCAGGTCGCCCCGCGCCAGGAGCTTCAGAATCTTGCTCACCGTCGGCAGCGGCAGGCCGGTCTCGGCCGCCAGCTCCGGCGCGTTGGCATGGCGAGCCGGATCCTGCGCCAGGTGGGTGAGCAGGACGATGCCGTAGTCGGTTTGCTTGGTGAGGCGGATCATCGGGGGCGGATCTTCGTTGAAAGCGGACTCTTTTGGTCCGCTTTTGGCATGATAGGCACCCATGCCCGCACTGTCAAGACGCTGAACCCACCGGGCGCAGCTTACCGGGGTGGGTACCTCGCGGCCCGAACCGCCCGGGAGCACGGCGCCCAGACAGCGGTCGGTGGGCTTACTATCCACTGACGACCCGGCTGGGCCGCGCGACCGCCATGCACATCCCCGACGGCTACCTCAGCCCCTCGACCTGCGCGGCGCTGTTCGCCGGCGCCACCCCTTTCTGGTACGCCGCCCTGCGTCGCACCGAAGCCGCGCTCGCCAGCCGGCTGGTGCCGCTGATCGCGCTCTTCGCCGCCGCCTCGTTCGTGCTCATGATGTTCAACATCCCGCTCCCCGGCGGTACCACCGGCCACGCCGTGGGCATGGCGCTGGCGGCCATCGTCCTCGGGCCCTGGGGGGCGATGCTGGCGATCTCGATCGCGCTCACGATTCAGGCGGTCTTCTTCGGCGACGGCGGCATCACCGCCCTCGGTGCCAACTGCCTCAACATGGCGGTCGCCGGCCCCTTGGCCGCCGCCGCCGTCTACCGGCTGGTCGGCGGGCGACGCCCGGCCGGCCGCCGCCAGGTGGTGGCGGCGGGCCTCGCCGGCTACGCCGCGATCAACGTCGCCGCCCTGCTCGCCGCGGTCGAGCTCGGGCTGCAGCCGCTGCTCTTCCACGACGCTGCCGGCGTCCCCCTCTATGCACCCTACCCGCTGCACATCGCCCTGCCCGCGATCCTCCTCGGCCACCTCACGCTGGCGGGGCTCGCCGAGCTCACCTTGACCGCCGGGGCGGTGGGCTGGTTGCAGCGCGCCGAACCAGCCCTCCTCGCCGGGCCGCCCGCCGTCACCGCCCCCTCGGCGCCTACCCGCCCGGCCCTCGTCTGGCCGACCAGCCGACGGCTCTGGCTGGCCCTCGCCGTGCTGCTCGTGGCGAGCCCCCTCGGCCTGCTCGCTGCCGGCACGGCCTGGGGAGAGTGGAGCGTCGAGGACCTCACCGATCCGAGCCAGCGGGCGGCGATCGTCGACGCCTCGCTCGGCGCACCGCTGCCACCTGCGGTACCCGCCGGACTCGCCCGACTGGCCACCTTCTGGACGGCTCCCATTCCCGACTACGCCCCCGCCTTCCTCAAGAGCTCGACCTACGGCTACCTGATGTCGGCGCTGCTCGGCACGGGTTTGGTGCTCGCGGCGAGCCTGCTGCTGGGCGTCGCCCTGGCGCGGCGGGCCCACGCGCCAGCCGCCGGCACGTGAGCTTCCTCGAGCAGTCGCTCGCGCGACTCGCCGCCGCCCTCGACTTCACCGCCACCGCCGAGGCCCTGGCCGGCCGCCCCGGTCTCCTGCAGAGCCTCGACCCGCGCGCCAAGCTCGTCGGCTTACTGCCTCTCCTGCTCGTCGCCGCCGTCACCCGCACCCTCGCGGTCACCATCGGCGTCTTCGTCCTCGCCCTCCTGCTGGCGCTCGCCTCGCGCATCCCCCTGCACCTCCTGGCAAGCCGGGTGTGGATCGTCGTCCTGGCGTTCTCGGGCGTCGTTGCCCTGCCGGCGGTCTTTCTCACTCCCGGGCCGGCCGTCTGGCGCCTTCCCGCGGTCGGCTGGGTGGCGACGTCGACCGGCCTGCTGACCGCGACCCGGCTGGTCGCTCGGGCGGAGACCGCCGCCACCCTTGCCGTGCTGGTGGTCCTCACCACGCCGTGGCCAAGCCTGCTCAAGGCGCTGCGTGTGCTCGGCACCCCGCCGCTGGTGGTGACCTTGCTGGCGATGAGCCAACGCTACTCGACCCTCCTCTGCCGCGCCGCCATCGACCTGCTCGAGGGCCGGCGCAGCCGGCTGCTCGGGCCGCTCGCCGGCGCTGAGCGGCGCGCCCTGGCCGCCGGCACCGCCGGCGTGCTGCTCAGCCGCAGCCTCGACTGGAGCCACGAGGTCCACCTCGCGATGCTGGCCCGTGGCTTTCGCGGCGAGCATCGGACCCTCGACGACTTTCGGTTCCGCACCCGCGACGGCGTCGCCGTCGGCCTTCTCCTGCTCGCCGCGGGCACCACGTTGTGGTTCGGCTGAGGACGGAGGCGATGTTCGAACTGCGCCAGGTCACCTACCGCTTCGCCGAGACGACGGCCTTGAGCGCGGTCGACCTGGCGATCACCGAGCACGAGCGCTTGGTCGTCCTCGGCGCCAACGGCTCCGGCAAGTCGACTCTGCTGCGCCTCCTTGCCGGCCTGTGCTTTGCCGACGACGGCGGGGTGGCGTTCGAGGGCCAGCCACTCACCGCCGACCGGCTGGCCAGCAACGACTTCGCCTGGGCCTTCCGGCGCCGGGTCGGGCTGGTGTTCCAGAACGCGGACCTCCAGCTCTTCAACCCCACGGTGTTCGACGAGGTGGCGTTCGGGCCGCTCCAGCTGGGCTGGCCGGCAGCCGAGATCCGGGAGCGGGTCGAGCACCAGCTCGCCGCCTTGGGCATCGCCCACCTGCGCTCCCGCGCGCCGCATCGCCTGTCAGGCGGTGAGAAGCGCCGCGTCGCCCTTGCCGCCGTGCTCGTCGTCGATCCAGAGATCCTTCTGCTCGACGAGCCGACCGCGGGTCTCGACCCGCCGAGCCAGAGCTGGATGATCGACTTTCTGATCGACTGTCGGCAGCGCAAGACCGTGGTCACCGCCACCCACGAGCTCGACCTGGCCGAGGACATTGCCGAGCGCGCGATCGTCCTCGAACAGGGCCGTCTCACCGCCGACGGCCCGTCGGCCGCAATCCTCGCCGACGACGCCCTGTTGCGACGCGCCGGCCTGATCCACGCCCACCGCCACGTCCACGCCTCGGGCGTCGTCCACGCTCATCCGCATCGCCACCGGGATCACCGGCACGACGCGTGAGGGGCCGGGTTCAGGCGGCCGGTGGCTTGCGGGCGTCGAGCGCCTCGCGCACGCGCTGGGCGAGCGCCTCCGGGGTGAACGGCTTCTGTAGAAAGTTGCTGCCATCCTCCACCCCGCGACGACCGACGAAGCTCTCGGTGTAGCCCGACATGAAGAGCACCGCCAGGTCACCCATGCGCGCCCGCAGCTGCTCGGCAAGCTCGGGACCGGACAGGCCAGGCATCACCACGTCGGTCAGCAACAGGTCGATGCGGTTGGCGTGGTCGCAGGCGCCGAGTGCCGCCGCCCCGTGGGGGGCGACGATGACGCGGTAGCCGCGGTCCTCGAGGATCCGTCGAACCAGTTGCTGCACTGCCGGCTCGTCCTCGACCACGAGGATGGTCTCGTGCCCGCTCGGCGAGCGCCGCACGGGCTGGAAGTCGGCCGCGGTCTCGGCCACCTGATGCACCCGCGGCAGGAAGATGCGAAACACCGTGCCGGCTCCCGGCGCGCTGTCGACCTCGATGTGCCCTTCGCTCTGGCGCACGATGCCATACACCATCGACAACCCGAGACCGGTGCCGCGGCCGACCTCCTTGGTGGTGAAGAACGGCTCGAAGATGTGCTCGCGCACCTCGGCCGAGATACCCTCGCCACTGTCGACCACCTCGAGCGCCACATAGTCGCCCGGCCGCAGGCCCAGGAAGCGGCGGGCGCGCTCGGCGTCGAGCACCAGGTTGCTGGTCCGCAGCTCGAGGGTACCGCCGTTCGGCATGGCGTCGCGTGCGTTGACCGCCAGATTGAGGATCACCTGCTCGAGCTGGCCGGCATCGGCACGCACCGAGCCCAGGTTCGGCTCGAGGGTCGTCACCAGCTGGATGTCCTCGCCGATGACACGGCGCAGGAGCTTCTCGATGTCGGTGACCACGCGATTCAGGCTGACCACTCGCGCCGAGAGGACCTGGCGGCGGCTGAAGGCGAGCAACTGGCGGGTGAGGTCCGCCGCCCGCACTCCCGCACGTTTGATCTCCTCGATCTCGCGGCGTAGCGGGTGCTCACCGCCGAGGCGCGCGAGCAGCAGGTCACTGTAGCCGGTGATCGCCGTCAACAGGTTGTTGAAGTCGTGCGCGACGCCGCCGGCCAGGCGGCCCACGGCTTCCATCTTCTGGGCCTGCAGCAGCTGCTCCTCGAGGAAGCGACGCTCGGTGGTGTCGCGCGCCACCGCCACCATGCCGCCGCCCTCGATGCGGTTGAGCGAAACCTCCTCGGGAAAGGTCGTGCCCTGACGACGCCGACCGATCGCCGTGCCACGCCACTTGCCGAGCCGCTGCACTTCGGGGAAGACGTCGGCGCGCAGGCGCGCCGCTTCTTCAGGCGTGTAGCAGGTCTCCCAGCCGGCGCCCACCAGCTCCTGGGCCGAGGTGCAGCCGTGCACCTTGGCATAGGCGTCGTTGACGAACAGCGCCCGGCCCGCGGCGTCGAAGATCGCCATGCCGTCCATCGACGCGCGGATCGCCGCCGCCTGCTGTTCGAGCAGCACCTCGGCCTGTCGCCGCTCGGTGATGTCGCGCGCCGTGCCCCAGAATCGCAGCAGCTGCCCAGCCTCGACCACACCGACGACGTTGTTGAGCAGGACCTTGGGTCGCCCGTGGCGATCGACCTCGTGGCTTTCGGCATCGATCAGGCGGTAGCCACTGCGGATCACCGCCCGCTGGTACGCCTCGTTGGCGGGCTCGCTGGGCAGCAGGTCGCGGCTGTAGACGCCGACCAGCTCCTCCGGCCTTTCGTAGCCGTACATGGCGGCCGTCGCCGCATTGCACTCGGCGATGAAACCGTGTTGCCGCAGGTAGGAGACCTGAGCGTCCTCGCTCAACGTGATCGGCATCGGCTCGTCGAGCTCGACACACCAGATCGCCTCCGAGCTCTGCTCGATGAACAGCCGGTAGCGCTCCTCGCTGGCCCGCAACGCCGTTTCGGCCCCTGCCCGCTCGAGCTCGGCGGCCGCGCGCGTGGCGAAGATCTGCAAGAGCGCGCGGGCCGTCTCGGGATCGGCCAGCGGCTTGTTGTCCATGACGACCAGCAGACCGAGCGGCCGCCCGGACGAGTCGGCGAGCGGAACGCCGAGGTAGCAACGCACCCCCATCTCGGCCAGCAGCAGGTCGTCGGGAAAGAGCTCGGCGACGCCGTCGCTGTAAACGCTGACCTCGTTGCCCACGACCTGCTCGCAGGGTGTGCCGCTGAGCTCATAGGCGAAGTTGTCGCCGATCGCGCCGTTGGCGGCCACGGCGATCGTCTCGATGCGCTGGCGGGCAGCGCGCCGGACGGCGGTGTCGTCGAGCTCGAGTCGCCCACCCGAAGTGCGCCCGAACCGCGACGCCAGGCCGCCGACGAAAGCGAAGCTCATACCGAGCGCAGCCGCCAGGTGGAGCACCAGGGAGCGGAAGAAGGCGTCGCCCGTCGCCGACGAGATGGCGTCGGCCACGGTCCGCAGGAGTGCCTCGCGACGCAGGCGGGAGTCCTCCGAACGCCGACGCTCGATCGCCATCGCCACCTGGTCGGAGACGAACTGCAGGATCTCGAGGTCACCGACACCGAAGCGCACACCTTCGGCATAGCTCTGCACCACGAGCACGCCGGTGGTCTTGCCGTCGACCTTGAGGGGCACCCCCAACCAGTCGATCGACGGCGGACCGACGAGCTCGATCTCCCCGCGCGCGATCAGCTGGCGGAAGACATCGGGGTTGACCAGCAGCGCCTCGCCGGTACGTAGGACGTATTCGGTGAGCCCCTTGCCGAGCGGCACGGGGCCGGTCGGGCGCTCGTCCACGTCGTCGACGAAATAGGGGAAGGTCAGCCGGTCGTCGGCAAACAGGCCGAAGTAGAAATTGCGCGCCGGCATGAGGTCGGCGACGATGGCGTGGATCGCCGGGTAGAGCTCGTCGAGGTTCTGCACCCGGTGCGCCGCCTCGGCGATGCGGTAGGTCGCGGTCTGCACCAGCTGCGCCCGCTGCTGCGCGGTGACGTCGTCAGCGATGACCAGCATGCACGGCTCGCCGCCGATCTCCACCCGCTCGGCGGACAAGCGGCCGGTGCGCTGCTCGCCGCCCTTGATCCGGAGGGTGATCTCGAGATCGCGCACCTCTTCACCGCGCTCTAAGCTCGCGAACAGCCGGTGACGGTCGTCGGCGTCGACCCACAGGCCGATGTCGATCCCGGAGCGGCCAATGACCTCGTCGCGGGTAAAGCCGGTCAGCCGGCAGAAGCTCTGGTTGACCTCGATGAGGCTGCCGTCGGCCAGCCGGCTGATGGTGATCGCCAGGGGACTGGCGCGAAACGCACTGGCGAACTTCTCCTCCGATTCGCGCAGCGCGGCCTCGGCACGACGCCGCTCGGTGACGTCGCGTAGCTGCGCCAAGACGCCCGGCGTGCCGTCCTGCAGCGGGAAATGCAGGCCGGAAACCTCGACCTCGAGCAGCCGGCCGTCGACCGACAACAGGCGGTCGACGCGGGGCGGGGCGGGGACCCCCTCCTCGACGATACGGCGCACGCGCTCGCCAATCGCCGAGACGTCGTCCGGGTGCACGAAGTCCTTCACCGGCCGGCCGACGACCTGGTCGAGGCGGGTGGCGCCGAGAAGCGCAAGCGCCCCGGGATTGGCGTAGATCACCCGGCCCTCGCGATGGACCAGCAAGGCCTGCGAGCTGACCTCGACCAGGCGCCGGAAGAAGGCGTCGACATCCTCACCCAGGGTGCGGATGACGTCCGAGGAGCGGTTGGTCATGTGGGTCGGCGCTCTGCCACTGTGACTTCGGACGATACACCGTCGGCCGGGCGTCGGGTGACCGGGAGCCGTCTCGGGTGACCTCGCTCGCAGGAGTGAGTAGTCTCCGCCCCGTACCGGTTTCCTCATAGGCCGCTCGGTCCGGTCCGCTCACGAAGCTCGGAGGTCGCCCATCGCTCCCCCACGTTTGCTCAGTGCGCACGCCGTCGTCATCGACCCGGCTCTGCTCGGCCAGCCCTTGGCCCAACCCTGGCGCCGCGGTCTGGCGCTGGCGGTGGACATCGCCCTGTTGCTGATGCCCTCGGTCGTTGCCGCGTGCGCCGCCGCCGCCCTGTCCCTGGCGATCACCGAACCCCTCGCCTGGCAGGCCTTGCACAAGCTGGTCGTCGATCACCCAGCACCGGCCGAGGTCGACGCGCTGATGGTCGACGTGGCTCCGCTGCTGGTGAAGGTCAACGCTCCCGGCCTGCCCATCGACCTCGCCGCGGCCATCGCGCACCACGACCGCGATCGCGTCGAAGCCATGCTCGCGACGGCCGACCTGCTGATCGTGCTTCGCTTCGACGACGGCGAGCCGCCGCCCGGCAAGATCGTGGTGCCCCTCGACCGGCTGATCCCCGTCTATGTCCGCTCGGCGGCGATGCTCGGCGTCCCGGCGCTCTACTTCACCCTGTTCCACGCCGGCCGACGGGGCGCCACGCCGGGCAAACGCCTGCTCGGCCTCCGGGTGGCGCGCCTGGACGGCGAGCGGCTGGGCCTGCTCGGCAGCCTCGAACGCTTCGGTGGCTACTTCGGCATCGCCGGCACCGTCGGCATCGGCCTGGTCGAGCTGTGGCGCGACCCGCTGCGCCAACTCGGGCACGACAAGGGCGCCGGCACCGTCGTCATACGGACCCCCCGCGGCCGATCTGCACGAACTCGAAGCCGAAGCGCCCCTTGACGCAGAGGTTGCCGTGGGTGACCTCGTTCTCGAACGGCGAGGTCACCTTGACGATGCGGTCGTCCTGAACATGCAGCGACAAGGTGCAGCCGACGCCGCAGTAGCCGCAGATGGTGTCGGTCGTCGTCTGCCGCGCCTCGTCCCAGGTGCCCGCCAGGCGCATGTCGTGCTCGCTCTTCGGGCTGAGCGCCCCCGTCGGGCAGACGGCGATGCAGTTGCCGCAGTAGACGCAGGCCGACGTCGGCAGCGGCACCTCCCACTCGGTCGCGATGCCGGCCCCGAAGCCACGGCCTGCCACCGCGATGGCGAAGGTGTTCTGGGCATCGGTGCCACAGGCCTCGACGCACTTGTAGCAGAGCACGCACTTGCCGTAGTCGCGAACGTAGAGGTCGTTGTCCACCTTGACCGGCTGGGCGACGTTGGCGCGCTCGGTCCCGAACCGCTCGGGTCGGGCGTCGTAGGCCGTCATCATCTCGGCGAGGCCGGGTGCGGTCGACAGGTCGACGGACGAGGCGAGCAGCTCGAGCACCAGCTTGCGCGACAGCCGCACGCGCGCCGATTCGGTCTGCACGTCCATACCGGCCTCCGCCTTGCGCGAGCAGGCGGGCACTAGCGTGCGGGCGCCGGCGACCTCGACGACGCACAACCGGCAGACGTTGACCGGCGTCAGCGTCTCGAGGAAGCAGAGCGTCGGCACCTCGCGGCCCGCCTGGCGGCAGGCGTCGAGGAGGGTTGCCCCCGCTTCGACCGTCACCGCCTGGCCGTCGATGGTGAGGGCCACCATCGCGCGTTCAGGGCGCGGCGGAGGCACCGGCACCGAGCTCGAGCGCGGCGGCGGGACGAACCAGATCGGGGGCGTGGTCGGGCTCTCGTTCACGGCGCGGCTCCGGGCGGGTAGGGGTCGAAGCGAGCGAGCGCCGACTCGATCGCCGAGGCCGCGGTCTGGCCGAGGCCGCAGATCGAGGCGTCGCGCATCGCCTGCGCGAGCTCGCGATAAAGCGCCAGCTCGCCGCGGCGCGAAGCCGCGTCGGCGGTGCGCAGGCGGGCGAGGAGCTCGGCCTGCCGCACCGTGCCGATGCGACACGGCACGCACTGGCCGCAGGACTCGTGACGGAAGAACTCGGCGATGCGGGCCAGGGCGTCGGCGAGGTCGGCGGTGTCGTCGTAGACCAGAACGACGCCCGAGCCGAGGGTCGCGCCGGCGGCGCGGGTGGCCTCGAAGGTGAGCGGCATCGCCAACGCCTCCGGGCCGACGAAGACGCCGGCGGCACCACCGAGGAGCACCGCCTGGAGCTCGCGCCCACCGCGCACGCCACCGGCCAGGGTGAGCAGGTCGCCCAGCGTGGCGCCGAACGGCACCTCATAGAGCCCGGGCCGCGCGACGTCGCCCGACAGGCAGAACAGCTTGCTGCCGGTCGACACCGGGGTGCCGATGGCGGCAAAGGCGGCCCCCCCTTCGCGCAGGATCCAGGGCACGTTGGCCAGGGTCTCGACGTTGTTGACCACCGTCGGCATGCCGAAGAGGCCGACGTCGACCGGGAACGGCGGCTTGCTCCGCGGCTCGCCGCGCTTGCCCTCGAGCGAGTTGAAGAGGGCCGTTTCCTCGCCGCAGATGTAGGCGCCCGCACCGCGGCGGACCTCGATGTCGAAGGCCCAGCCGGAGCCCGCGACGTCCGCGCCCAGGAGCCCCGCGCCGCGGGCGGCGGCGACGGCGCCGCTGAAGCGCTCCTCCGCCAGCGGGTACTCACCGCGGATGTAGAGATAGCCCCGCGTCGCGTCGACCGCGTAGCCGGCGATGGTCATCGCCTCGACGATCGCGAACGGGTCCGCCTCGAGCAGCACCCGGTCCTTGAACGTCCCTGGCTCCGACTCGTCGGCGTTGCAGACGACGTAGCGCGGCCGGCCAGCGGCGCGCGACACCGCCTCCCACTTCCGCCCCGTCGGGAAGGCGGCGCCGCCACGCCCCTGGAGCTTCGACGCCGTCACCTCGGCGATGACGCCGGCGCGGCCGAGGGCGAGCGCGCGAGCGAAGCCTGCGTAGCCTGCGCTCGCTCGGTAGGCGGTCAGACTTTCGGGGTCGACGTGGCCGACCCGGCGCAAGAGGCGGCGCTTGCCAGGGTCGACGGGCGCGACGTGGATCGGCGCGGTGAGGTCAGTGGCCCGGTGCCCTGCCGATGGATGGGTGGCGAGCGCGGTCAGCGCACCGACCACCGCCGACACCTCGGCGACCGGCGCCAAGAGCTCGCTGCGGCGACCCTCGGTGCTGGCGGCGAGGACGAGCACCGCCGGCGCGCGATCGCACTGGCCGAGGCAGGGACTGCGCTTCCAGGTCACCCGGCCGTCGACATGCGAGGGCTCTCCGGCGTCGCCCAACGCGGCGGCAAGGTCGGTGCAGAGCTTCTCGGCACCGTGACGGCGGCAGGCGAGGTCGTCGCAGACGTGGGCGACCACCGGCGGCTGCGGCGCGGTCGCCAGCAGGTCGTAGAAGGTGACGACCCCCCACGCTTCCGCCGGCGGCACGGTCAGCCGTTCGCAGATGTAGTCGAGAGCCGCCTGACTGATCCAGCCGATGCGGTCCTGCACCGCATGCAACGCCGGCAGCAGGAGGTCGCGCTCGGTGGTGACCGCGCGGCCGCCGAGGGCGGTGCGACCGTCGCGCGCGTCGTCGCGATTCCCGCCCTGCCAACGCGAGGTCGCTTGGCCGAGGAGGGCGTCGACCGCGGCGCGCTCGGCCGGCGACGGCGGGATGCCGGAGGTCTTGATGTCCACGGTCGCTAACGTCGCCTCGGTCAGACGGCCGCTTCGGCCGCGGCCAGACGCTCGACGCGGATCGCCGCCGCTTTAAACTCGGCAGTGCCCGACCGCGGGTCGTTGGCCTCGATGGTCAGCAGGTTGGTCGCCACCTGCTCGGGGAAGTGGAAGGTCATGAAGGTGAGGCCCGGGCGCAGCGACGGGTCGATGCGGATCGGCGCCACCACGCTGCCGCGGCGCGAGCTGACGCGCACCGCCTCCCCGTCGGCAACGCCGAGCGCGGCGGCGTCCTCCGGCGAAACGTCGAGCGACTCGCCGCGGCGGGTCGGCGAACGGTAGCCACCGGTCTGCACGCCGGTGTTGTACTCGGCGAGGCGGCGACCCGTGGTGAGCCGCAGCGGGAACTCGGCATCGAGACGATCGACCGGTGGCGCGTGTTCGAGGCAGTGAAACGGCGCCCGCGGCCCGCGTACCGGTCGGTCCCACAGTCGGCTGTGCAGGAACAGCTCGCCCGGGTGGCTCTCGTCCCAGCACGGCCACTGCAGTCCCGACTCCGCCGCGAGCCGGGCGTAGCTCATGCCGGCATGGACCGGCGACAGGCTCCGCAGCTCGTTCCAGATGGCCTCGGAGTCGGGGCTGCCCCAGTCGTGGCCCAGACGCTTGGCGAGGGCGAACAGAATGTCGAGGTCGTCGCGGGCACCATCGGGGGGCGGCAGCGCTCGCCGCACCCTCTGGACCCGCCGCTCGCTCGACGTCACCGTGCCCTCGGACTCGCACCAGCCGGCGGCGGCCGGCAACACGACGTCGGCGATCTCGGCGGTAGCCGTCGGCACGACGTCCTGCACGACGAGGAAGTCGAGCTTGCCGAGCAGGCGCCGGGTCCGCGCCTGGTCGGCCTCCGAGCGCAACGGGTTCTCGCCGATGATGTAGAGCGCCTTGAGCGCATCGTGCTCCATGGCGTCGAACATCGCGGTCAGGTGCCAGCCCTTCTTGGGCGGGATGGTGACTCCCCAGGCGGCGTCGAACCTGGCCCGGAGCTCGTCGTTTTCGACGTGCTGAAAGCCCGGCAGGCGATCGGGCAGGGCGCCCATGTCGCCGCCGCCCTGGACGTTGTTCTGCCCCCGCAGGGGGTTCAGCCCCGAGCCCCAGCGGCCGACGTGGCCGCAGAGAAGCGCGAGGTTGATCAGGGCGAGGACGTTGTCGACCGCGTTGTGGTGCTCGGTGATGCCGAGCGTCCACAGGATCATCGCCCGCGGCGCGCTGGCGTAGGCGCGCGCCATCTCGCGGATGACCGCCGCCGGCACGCCGGTCTCGCGCTCGCCGCGCTCGGCCGGCCACGCGGCGACGTGCGCTCGGAAGGCGTCGAACCCGCTGGTGGCGTGGGCAATGAACTCGCGGTGCTCGAGGCCGGCGGCGAGGATCTCGTGGGCGACGGAATTGGCGAGGGCGATGTCCGAGCCGACGTCGAGACCCGCCCACAGGTCGGCCCAGCGCACCGACGAGGTGCGGCGCGGGTCGACGGCGATCATCCGCGCGCCGTTCCTGATCCCCTTGAGCACGTGGTGAAAGAAGATCGGATGCGTCTCGCGGGCGTTACTTCCCCACAGCAGGACGCAGTCCGTCTCTTCGACCTCCCGATAGGAGCTCGTGCCGCCACCTGCACCGAACACCGTCGCCAGACCGACGACGCTGGGGGCGTGTCAGGTTCGGTTGCAGCTGTCGATGTTGTTGCTGCCGACCACCGCCCGCGTGAACTTGCCCGCGATGTAGTTCATCTCGTTGGTGGTCTTCGAGCAGCTGAAGACACCAAAGGCCTGCGGGCCGTGCTGACGTCGGACGTCGGCGATGCCGGCGGCGACCCGGTCGAGGGCCTCGTCCCAGGTCGCCGGGCGAAGCGCAGCGGCCTTGTGATCACGAACGAGCGGCGTGGTCAGACGTCGAAGCTGGCTCATGGTGTGGGCAGGCTAACATGCCTGTCGTGCAAGGGTCCCCCTCCCATTCCGCGGCGCCGACCGTAGCCGTCGCGACCGAGCGCTGGCAGGGCGACGTTCACCGCAACGTCGACGATCAGCTGGTGGTCGAGGCGCCGCTCGAGATTCGCCTCGGCGACGCCCCGCTCTCGGTTCTCCTGCGCACGCCCGGCCACGACGTCGAGCTCGCTCTCGGCCTGCTGTGGAGCGAGGGCCTGCTCCGCCGTCGCAGCGACCTGCTGGCGGTCACCCGCCCGGACTGCGATGGCCACCCGCACCAGAACGTCGTCGAGGTCGCACTGGCAGAAGCCCCCGGCCGGCCCGTCCCGGAGCGCGTCTTTCTCGCCGCCGCGAGCTGCGGCGCCTGTGGCAAGCGCTCGCTCGACGGGCTGTCCTTCGCCGCCCGGCCCATCACCTCGCGCCTGACCGTGGCCCGTACTGTCCTCGCCAGCCTGCCGGAGCGGCTGCGCGCCGCTCAGCCGGTCTTCGCGACGACCGGCGGCCTCCACGGGGCGGCCCTGTTCACCGCCGACGCCGCGCTGCTCGCCGCGCGCGAGGATATCGGCCGCCACAATGCCGTCGACAAGCTGATCGGCTGGGCCTTCGAGCAAGATCGTCTCCCCCTCGCCGACGCCATCCTCTGCGTTTCCGGCCGCCTCGGCTTCGAGATCGCGCAAAAGGCGATCATGGCCGGGATCCCGCTCGTCGCCGCCGTCGGCGCCGCGTCGTCGCTGGCGGTCGAGCTGGCGGCGCGGCATGGACAGACCTTGGTGACCTTCCTTCGGCCGGAGTCGATGAATGTCTTCGGCGCGGCGGGCCGGGTGCGTGTCTGACTTCGATCGCGCCACGATGTCCGCTCTGACGATCTCTCCTCGTTCCACGGTGCAACGGTAGATCTGCCGACACCCAGAGTGAGGGACGTCGCCGGGATCCCGCTCGTCGCCGCCAGTTCCGACCCGGGTGCGTGCATGAGCGCCATGCCCTGGCGGTCTGGGCCGAGCCTCAAATCAGCCCACTACCCGGCGGCCGATGTCTGGCTTGGGCCCGGGGGCGACCCTGGCGCCCCAGCTCGTCTTGCTTGCCGGAGCTCGAGCAGCAACAACACCGCGACGCCGAGCGCCACGACCCCAGCGAGCCTTTCCGGCCAGCTGCTGATTTCCAATACGACCCGGTGCCTCCCGAAAGGCACTACGACGCCGAGCTGCACCATGTTGGCAGGCGCTACGACCAGTGGGACTCCGTCCGCCGAGGCGGTCCACATTGGCCAGAAGGCGCGCCGAACGACAAGGACTCCGCCATCTCCGTCGACATCGATCAGAAGACGGTCGGGATCCGACTCGACGAGGTTCGCGACACCCCGGGCGTGGTGGGTGACCGGGAATGGGAGCACCACCGTGGCCGTCGGCTCGGGCTGCGCAGCGACGACGGCGAACGCCTGAAACGGGGTGGCCGCCGCCACGGCCGCTCTGGGCCACCAGACCTCCGGCGCGGGTTGCGCGATCCCGTAAAGAAAAGACGGGAGTCCGTCGACCGTGGCGACACCAATCAGTTCGGCGCGGCTGTCTGCTGCCAGCGCCCGGGAGGTCACCAGCACGCGACAGCCCAATTGCGCACTCCACGCCAGGCGCTCCTGCTCGCTGCCCCGTGCCAGCAATCGCAAGAGAAGGTCGTAGAACTGATGGTGCAGGGCGTGGGCATCGGGAGCGGCGGGGTAGGTCCTGCCGTCGAGAACCCCTGGCGTCGGCCCTAGGAGCCGAGCACTACGGACCAGCAACTCCACTGGCGCATCGGCCGTCTCGCTGAGACGCGGCGGCTGCCACGGCGGATTGGTGAGATCCGTAACGATGACGGAATCGCCAGCGGGAGCATGGTCGACAGCCCTCAGCTCGCTCACCGGCGCCAGCTGGACGAGGGGAAACAGTTGGGTCAAGGAGAGCAGCTGCACCGCCAGCGCCCCGCCGGCGGACTGGCGCCAAACCGACCAAGCCAAGAGGGCGAGCAGCAGCGCCGCGAGCACCAACCCTGACGCCAGCTGTTGGCGCGCGGTGTCCGGCGCGAACGACGGTTGTCCGAATCCCTGCACCACGACTGCGGCGACCGCTCCGCCGACGGCACCAACCCCGGTCAGGGTGAGGGCCTGTCGACGCGCCGCCGGCTCCGAACGGATCAGGTCGAGACCGTAGCCAGCGAGCAGGGGGATGGCTACCGCCGGCCACACTACGAACTTTTCTGGCGATCTGAAGCCTCCCTGGCCCACCAACGCGAGGAGACCCGGCCAGACGCCGCCGGCCCAGGCCACAAGAAACCCTGCTGCGCCGACAGCCGACAACCACGGCTTCCTCGACGCTGCGACCAGGGCCAAGACCGCACCGACACCGAAATAGAGACTCAGGTAGAGAGGCATCTTGGGAACAACCCCCGTCGCCCACGTCGCGTGCTCTCCCGAGTAGTGGGGCCAGCCGAAAGGCAGGGGCACCAGGAGCTCGAGGAGCCGCCCGGGATGGAGGGCGAAGTCGCCGACACTGGCTTGTGGTAGTCCGTGTCCGAAGCGATAGGTGCCGGGCGCAATCCGGGCGGTCGCCACCAGCTGGGGCAGACCAACCAGGCAACCTGCGACGCCGATCGCGCCCACGGTGAGCAACCCGTGCAGCCAACCGTGGCGACGGATCGTCAAGAGCGCCAGCGGCACCATTCCTAGCAGGAGCACCGGATCACTCGAAAGGAGGCAGATGCCAAGCGCGAGTCCGCCCAGAGCCACGCCACGCCGACCGCCGACGACGCCGCCGAGCAAGACGAGGGGTAGCCAGCCGGCGATCGTGGCGACGGTGTAGAACGTCAGCACGGAGAGCATCCAGCCCGAGCCCGCGTAACACAGGGCGGCCAGCACGGCCGCATCCCAGCTCTGGGACAAAGCTCGGGCCAGCAGGGCCATGGACAACCCGGCCAACAGCCAATGGAGCGTGAGATGCAGGTTGAATGCGCTGAAGAACGGAAGCCAGAGGTACAGGAGGTTGTCGGGAAGGAAAGCCGTGCCGTTGGGGTCGCCGCGGAACGCCTGGCCGAGCGCCCAGCTCGGGTTCGTGGCAGGAACCCTCCCCGCACTCAGCTCGGCCATTCCGAACGCCCGCAGAGGAATGAACAGCTGCTCGAGGTCTCGGAGGAAGAACGTGCTCTTGCCCAAGATCGCAGGCACGGCGATCAAGCCCCACACAGCAAGGGAGGCAGCGGCAACCAAGACTGGGAAGCGGCTCGCGCGCAGCCACTTACGGAAACTGGTGGATACTTGAATGCGGATGGGAGGTCTCCTCGCGGACAGGAGGGCGCTGCGGCCGAGGCGATTGAGATCTTGGCAGCGACTCCAGCAGCAAGCCTAAGTCCTTTGGACCTCCACATGGTCAATCACAGAGCCCGAGTGCGGACCGTTTTCCAAGCGGGCGGAGCAAACCCGACCAGGTCCGTCCTTGCCGGCCTGTGCCTTGGCGCGGCGCTGGCGTCACCCGCCGGCGCCCAGCTGCCCTCGGCCGACTGGCAGACACTGACGACAGTGCACTTCCGCCTCGCCTACCCGGCGCCCGCCGAGGCCTGGACCCGCCAGCTCGCGAGCCGCCTCGAGGCCTACCGCGCCGCCGTCGTGGCGCGGGTGGGCTACGCCGGCGGGGAGATGATCGACGTCCTGGTGATGGACCCCGAGGCGAGCGCCAACGGCTCGGCGCTGCCGCTCCTCGGCCGGCCGCGCATGGTGGTGTGGACCANNGTGGTGTGGACCACCCCGCCGCTACCCGGCAGTCAGCTCGCCAACTTCGACGACTGGTCGGGGCTGCTCGCGCTCCACGAGACGACGCACCTCGTGCACCTGCTCCGGCCGTCGCGCAACCCGCTCGACCGGCTGTTGGCCAAGGTCGTGCCGTTCGGCCCGCTCGCCCTGCGCACGCCACGCTGGGCGACGGAAGGCTACGCCACCTATCTCGAGGGGCAGCTCACCGGCCGCGGGCGGCCGGCGAGCGACCTGCGGGCGGCGATCCTGCGCCGCTTCGCTGCGGCCGGGCGCCTGCCGAGTTACGGCGCGCTGTCGTCGGCCGCGCCGGAGCCGTGGCTCGGGTCGAGCATGGCCTATCTCGGCGGCTCGGCCTTCCTCGAGTGGCTGGTCCGCGACGACGCCGACGACCAGCGCCTGGTCGACCTCTGGCGACGTCTCTCGGCGCGGCAGCGTCGGAGCTTCGACGACGCCTTCACCGGCGTCTTCGGCGACCCGCCGGGCAAGCTGTGGAACCGCTTCGTTGCCGAGACCACCTGGCAGGCGATCGAGGCGGAACATCGCCGGGCCGACGCCAAGCGCGGCGAACAGGGCGGCAGTCAGCGCGACGGCACGCTCTGGCTCGACCTCCGCGGCTCGGTGAGCCCGCCGGCCGTGTCGGCGGACGGCAAGCTCATCGCCCTCGTGGAGCGCAACCCGAAGCGCCCGAGTCGGCTGGCGGTGTGGTCGACCGACGACGATCCAGAGGCGGCGAGGAAGGCCGCGGAGAAACGTGCCGAGCTCGTCGCGCGCGACCCGGGAGACGTCCCGGCGGCGCCGCGGGAACCCGGGCCGCGCGAGCCGCGCTACGTGCTGGCGAGCCGCCACGGCGCCGAGCCCTTCGCGCCGCGCTTCCTGGCCGATGGCAGCCTGCTCTTCCTACGCGCCGAGCCCGACGGCCTGGGTATGCGCCACGGTGACCTCTACCGCTGGCAGCCAGGACGAGCCGCCGCCGCCCGCCTCACCCACGGTGCCGACCTCTTCGACTTCGACCCCCTGCCCGACGCTCGCGCGGCGGTCGCGGTGCGGATCCGCTGGGGCGCCGCCCAGCTGGTGCGCGTCGAGCTGGCAACCGCCGCGGTGACCGAGCTGTCTGCGCCAGCGGTGACGACCGTCCTCGGCTGCCCGCGGGTGTCTCCGGACGGCGAGCACGTCGCCTACCTCCGGCAGCGGTCGACCGCCAGCGACCCCTCGGCGGCCGATGACGACGCCGGCCGCTGGCAGATCGTCGTCCGCGACCTCGCAGGCGGCGGCGAGCGCGTGGTGCCGACCCCTGTTGCCTGGTCGGTGCAGGCCCTCGCCTGGGGCGACGGCGGCCGTTCCCTGGTGATCTCGGCCGGCGAGCAGGGCCGTATTGACCTCTACCGACTTGATCTCGACCGACTCGATCTCGACGGCACCGCCGAGCGCCTCACCCGCGCGACAGGCGCCGGTCTGTCACCCGCGCCGCTGGCCGACGGCAGCGCCATCTTCTACCTCGACTTCGACGCCGACGGCTACGACCTCCATCGCCTGGCGTTGCCGGAGCGGGCGGCCCTGCCGAGCGAGCCGTCGAGCGCCAATGCGTCGGACGCCACGAGGCCCGGTATCGGCCCACCGGTCGAACCGCCGGTGATCGGCGCGCCGCCGCCCTGGGCGAGCGGCCCGACTGCCGCGGGCGAACCCTACGGCCACGGCCGACTCGAGCCACGCGTGCTCCTCGGCGGCCGTGTCGGCCCGGGGCCCGGCTGGACGGCCGGGCTGCGTCTTGGCGACGTCGTCGGCCGCCTCGACGGCCTGCTGCTGGCGGGCGACGGCGATCGGCGGGGGGCCCTCCTCGCTGCTGCCTGGCGGGGCGGCTTCGCACCCGGGTGGCCGGTCACGTTGGTCGGTGAGGCCTGGACCGCGCGGGAGCAGCCGGCCGGCCGCGACGTCGGACAGGAGCGGAGGGGCGTCGCCCTCACTGCCACCTGGAGCACCGACCGTCGCGTCGCGAGCGCCGCGGTCGAGCTCGCCGGTGTCGTCGGCGAGCAGCGGGCAGCAGATGACGGATGGCAGGACCTCGGTCTGACCACCGCGGCGGCCCGTGGCGACCTCGCGTTGCGCTGGAATCGTCTGCGGCTGACGCCAAGCGCGGAGGCGAAGGTGGCCTGGGGAACCACCGGCAACGACGGCTGGCGCCGGTTGCGCGGTGCGCTCGGCGTCGAGCTTGGCTGGGACGAACGAGCCGTCGCCGTCGACTGGAGCCGCGGCGAGGTGTCCGGCGCCGTCGACCGACGGGACAGCTTCCTGCTCGGCGGCGAGCCGTCCTCGCTCGAACCGGCGGCGTTGGACGGCAACCGCGTGTGGGAACCGGCGCTGCCGAGCGGTGTTGCGGCCGGCCCGCGCTTCGAACGTCAACGCGTCGCCCTGCGCCTCGGCCAGGGGTTCGGCGGTCCGCTCGAGCTCTTCGCGACGCGCACCGCGCTGTGGGGGGAGAACGAGCCGCGCACCTGGCAGCGCGTCCTCGGCCTCACGCTCCACGTCGACCTCGCGCCGCTACCCGTCGCCGCGCTCCCGGCCGTGCGCCTCGACCTCGGCCTGGCTCGCCGCCTCGACCCGCCATTTGCCGGCAGCAACACGGCGTGGCTCGCGGTCATCTGGCGACCTTGAGCACGGCGGCCGGCCGCGGTCATCGACGGTGGCGCATATACTGGCGACGACTCGATCCCGGCCGCCGTGAGCGCATCGCCTTCGCCGCAACCCGACCCGCCGCCACCCGCGGCGGACGCCAGCAACGAGTGGTTTCGGTCCCTCGCCGACACCACGTCGACGGCCATCTTCGTCTATCGCGAGCAGTTCCTCTACGCCAACCGCGCGGCCCTCGAGCTCGCCGGGCACGACGCCGCATCCCTGCGTGCGCTGCCGTTCTGGTCGCTGGTGCACCCCGACCATCGCGAGCTGGTGCGCGAGCGGGGCGCCGCTCGCCTGCGCGGCGAGCCGGTGCCGAATCGGTACGAGTTCAAGATCCTGCGCCCGGACGGCGAGGAGCGCTGGGTCGATTTCACCTCCGGTGCGATCGTGTTCGACGGCGCCAGCGCCGGCCTCGGCACCGCCTTCGACATCACCCCCTACAAGCAAGCCCTGGCCGAGCTTCAGGCAAGCGGTGAACGGCTGCAGCTGGCGCAGGCGGCGGCGGAAATGGTCACCTGGGAGCTCGACGTCGCGAGCGACCGTCTCACCTATTCCGACTACGCCTGCGAGCTGTTCGGCCTGCCACGGGCGACTCTCGGCGAGACCGCTGCCGAGTTCTCCAAGAACATCCACCCGGACGACCTTGCCGGTTTCGGCGCCGCGATTCGCCAAGCCATCCTCTCCGGAGAACCGCTGCAGACGGAGGTCCGCTTCCTGACCTCCTCCGGCGAGCGCTGGGTCCGCGAACAGGCGCGGCCGGTGCTCGACCGGGACGGGCGCACGGTCCGCCTGATCGGCGCCGCCCACGACTTCACCCGTCGCAAGCAGGCCGAGCTCGCGTTGCGCTCGAGCGAGGAAAAGTACCGGCTGCTGGTCGAGAACCAGGCCGAGCTGGTGGCCAAGCTCGACGGCCAAGGGCGACTGACGTTCGTCTCCCCATCGTTCTGCCACTTCTTCGTTCGCTCGGCCGGGGAGCTCCTGGGGCAGGAGGCGCCGTTCCTCGACGAGGCCCGGATGAGCGACGGAGACACCAACCCGGCCGAGGTGCTGCGGCGGCTGATCGTGCCGCCACACTCGGTGCGCTTCGAGCGCCGGAATCAGGGCCGCACGGGCTGGCGCTGGATTTCGTGGTCGTGCACCGCGCTGGTCGACGAGCGGGGCGCCGTCGCCGAGATCCTCGCCGTCGGGCGCGATTCGACCGAGCGCAAGCTCGCGGAGGAAGCCCTCTACGAGGAGAAGGAGCGCGCCCAGGTCACCCTCGAGGCGATTGGCGACGGCGTCATCCGGAGTGACGCCCATGGCCGCATCGACTATCTGAACCCGGTGGCGGAACGCCTCCTCGGCATCGACATCGCGCACGCCTACGGGCGGCCGGCCGCCGAGGTCGTCGAGCTGCTCGACGAGGCTACGCGACGTCCGTTGGCCTCACCGATCGAGCGCTGCCTGCGCGAACAGCGGCCGATCCAGGAGCCGGCCGAGCTCCTGCTGATCTCGCGCGAGAACACCGAGTCCCTGGTCCGCCCTGTCGTTTCACCGCTGCGCGACCGGCGCGGCGAGCTGCGCGGCGCGGTGCTGGTGCTCTCCGACCGCACGCCGCTGCGCACCGCCGAGCGGGAAATGAGCTTCCTCGCCAGTCACGACCCGGCGACCGGTCTGTGGAACCGACGCACCTTCGAACAACGTCTCGCGGAGGCGCTGCTCACGGTCAAGAGCGGCGCCACGCCTGACCTCGTCCTGCTCTACCTCGACCTCGACGAATTCAAGCTGGTCAACGACACCTGCGGGCACCTGGCCGGCGACCACCTGGTGCAGCAGGTGGCCGAGGTGCTCGCCGGCCGGGTCGAGAGCGGCGAGGTGCTGGCGCGCCTGGGTGGCGATGAGTTCGGCATCCTGATGAGTACCGACGCGGAGGCCGCGGCGATGCGGCGCGCCGAGGCCCTGGTGCACGCGATCGCCGCCCGGCCGTTCGTCTGGCAGGGGCAGAGCTTCGACGTCGGCGTGAGCGTCGGCATGGTCCCGCTCCGTCACGCCAGCGGCGACTGGGCCGCCGTGCTGGCCGCCGCCGACGCCGCCTGCTACGCCGCCAAGGAGCGCGGTAAGGCCCGGGTCCACGTCTACCAGCCCGACGACACCCTCCTCGCCGCGCGCTACGGCGAAATGCAGTGGATCAACCGGATCCAGCAGGCTTTCGCCGAAGATCGCTTTCGTCTTTACTGTCAGCCGATCTTCCCCCTGGGTGCGGCCGGCGACGTGCGGCCGCTCGGCGAGATTCTGATCCGCATGCTCGATCCGAACGGCGAGCCGATCCCGGCCGCCGCCTTCATCGGCGCCGCCGAGCGCTACCATCTGGCGCCCCTCATCGACCGCTGGGTGACACGGCACGCCCTGCGCTTCCTCGCTCACGGCGGGGGGCCCCACGGCCGTGACAGCGAGGCGCTCTATGCCATCAACCTGTCCGGCCAGTCGCTCGGCGACGAGACCTTTCTCGACCACGTCGTCGGCGAGCTCGACGCTTCGGGAGTCGACCCGCAGCGGATCTGTTTCGAGATCACCGAGACGGCGGCGATCGCCAACCTGCAGCGGGCGCTGCGGCTGATCGCGGTGCTGCGCGGCATGGGCTGCCACTTCGTCCTCGACGACTTCGGCAGCGGGCTGTCGTCGTTCGCGTACCTGAAGAACCTGCCCATCGACTACCTGAAGATCGACGGTGAGTTCGTGCGCGCCATCGACGCCGACCCGCTCCAGCGCACCCTGGTCGAGTCGATCAACCACATCGGCCATGCGATCGGCGTGCGCACCATCGCCGAAGCGGTCGAGACCGAGGCGATCCACGACTCGCTGGTGGCGATCGGCGTCGACTACGGCCAAGGCTACTGGCTGTCGCGCCCGGCGCCACTGGTGCTCAGGTAAACGGATCCTTCGCCGCGCTCAGGATGACGTCTCGGCGCGCGCGCGCGCCTACGACGGTCAGCCGGGAGGCGCGGCGGCGCGGATCTCGTCGTCGACGCCGTCTTCGAACTGCTTGAAGTTGTCGCGGAACATCGCCGCGAGCTTCTTAGCCCGTTCGTCGTAGGCGGCCTTGTCGGCCCAGCTCGCCCGCGGGTCGAGGACCTCGTTCGGCACGCCGTCGACGGCCACCGGCACCGCCAGGCCGAAGATGGGATCGACCCGGGTGGCGACGGCGTCGAGCTCGCCACCGAGCGCGGCATGCACCATGCGGCGAGTGAGCGACAGCTTGATGCGCTTGCCGACGCCATAGACGCCGCCGGTCCAGCCGGTATTCACGAGCCACACCTTGGCCTGGTGGTGACGGAGCTTCTCGCCCAGGAGCTTGGCGTAAACGCCCGGGTGGCGGGGCATGAAGGGTGCGCCGAAGCAGGTCGAGAAGGTCGCCGACGGCTCGGTGACGCCCTTCTCGGTACCGGCCACCTTGGCGGTGTAGCCGGAAAGGAACTGATACATCGCCTGCCCCTCGGAGAGGCGGGTGATCGGCGGCAACACGCCGTAGGCGTCGCAAGTGAGGAAGATGACGTTCTTCGGGTGACCCGCGACGCCGCCGAGGTCAACGTTCGGGATCTGGGTGAGCGGGTAGCTCGAGCGCGTGTTCTCGGTCCGCCGGTCGTCGTTCAAATCGAGGCGGCGGGTTTCGGCGTCGAACCCGACGTTCTCGAGGATGGTGCCGAAGGTGCGGGTGGTGTTGAAGATGTCGGGCTCGCCCTGGGGATCGAGGCGGATCACCTTGGCGTAGCAGCCGCCCTCGAAGTTGAACACGCCGTCGTCGCTCCAGCCGTGTTCGTCGTCACCGATCAGGGTGCGCGCCGGGTCGGCCGAGAGCGTCGTCTTGCCGGTGCCGGATAGCCCGAAGAACAGCGCCACGTCGCTCTTGTTGGCGCCGTAGTTGGCGCTGCAGTGCATGGGCATGACGCCCTCGGCCGGCAGCAGGTAGTTCATCACCGTGAAGATGCCCTTCTTGATCTCACCGGCGTACTCGGTGCCGCCGACGAGCGCCAGCTTCTTCTCCAGGTCGAGCACGATGAAGGTACCGGTGCGCGTGCCGTCGGTGGCCGGTTCAGCCTCGAGCCCAGGGACGTCGACGACGGTGAAGGCGGGCGTGAAGTCGCGCAGGACCTCGGGCCGGCTCTCGCGGACGAACATGTTGTACGCGAACAGGTTATGCCAGGCGAACTGGGTCACGATGCGGACCGGCAGACGGTAGCGCGGGTCGGCTCCGGCATAGCCGTCGAACACGTAGAGGTCGCGGCCCTGGACGAAGGCCTGGACCTTGCCGAGCAGGGCGTCGACCGCCGCCGGCGCGAGCGGGCGGTTGACCTTGCCCCACCAGATGTTGTCGTGCGTGCTCGGGTGGTCGGCGACGAACTTGTCGTTCGGCGAGCGCCCGGTGTGGACGCCGGTGTTGACGATCAGCGGCCCTTCCGCCGAGATCACGCCCTCGCCGCGGCGCAGCGCGTGCTCGTACAGCTGGGCGGGCGGCAGGTTCCAGTACACCTCGGAAGCGTTCCGGATGCCGAGGTTTTCGAGACCGTGCTGGCTGATGACGGGTCCGCTGTGGCGCATGGAGTCCTCGTTGGGCGGGTTAGGTGATCAGGAAGACAGGGATTCTAGCGCGCCCGTGCGGCGGCTGCCCCCAACCCGTCGCGCGGCGGTCACACCGTTGCCCTGCGCTTACAATCGGCGATCCACGGGGCGAGACGTCGAGCCTTCGCCCCGCCGTCGCCCGCACCGGCAGCCGCCGGGCCGGGCCCACGCAAGTTTCATCAGGAGAAGCGCCTTGAACATCGAGGGACGCAAGGTCCTCGTCCTGGGTGGCTACGGGCTGGTCGGCATCGCGGTGTGTCGCGAGCTGCTGGCCCGCCGGCCACGCGAGATCCAGATCCACAGCCTGCGGGCGAGCGAGTCGGAAGAGGCACGCCGGGAGCTCGTACCCGAGCAGGGCGACACCATCCTCTCGGTGTCGTGCGGCGACATCTTCGGCCTCGCCGAGCGCGAAGGCGGATGGCCGCAGGCCGACCGCATCCACGCCCAGCTCGGCGCCCTCACCGACGCCGCGCTCCCCGACTTCCTGCTCTACCGCCTGCTGGTCGAGGGACGGCCCGACCTGGTCATCGACTGCGTCAACACCGCCACCGGCATCGCCTATCGCGACATCTTCTCGGCGGCTTCGCGGGTCGAGCACGAGGTCGCCGCCGGCGAGGTGAGCGTCGCCTCGGCCACCGAGCTGCTCGAGGCGCTGTACATGCCGCGGCTGATCCGCCACATCCAGGTCTTCTATCGCGGCATGACCGATGCCGGCACCCGCGTCTACGTCAAGGTCGGCACCAGCGGCACGGGCGGCATGGGACTGAACATCCCCTACACCCACTCGGAGGAGAAGCCGAGCCGCGTGCTGTTGTCCAAGAGCGCCGTCGCCGGCGCCCACTCGTTGCTGCTGTTCCTGATGGCGCGCACCCCGGGGGCACCGATCACCAAGGAGGTCAAGCCGGCCGCCGCGATCGCCTGGAAGAAGATCGCGCACGGGCCGATCCTGCGCAAGGGCAAGCCGATCCTCCGCGTCGAAGCTCTGCCGCGGTCCCTCGGCAGCCACTTTTCGAGCCAGGACCCGAGCGCCGCGCGGGAGCTCGCCGAGCCGCTCGAGACGGTCTACATCGACACCGGCGAGAATGGCATCTTCAGCCTCGAGGAGTTCGCGATGCTGACCACCGCCGAGCAGATGGAGTTCGTCACCCCCGAAGAGATCGCCCAGTATCTGATGCTCGAGATCGAGGGCGGCAACACCGGCCACGACGTCATCAACGCGCTCGACAACGCGGTCCTCGGGCCGACCTATCGCGCCGGCCTGCTGCGCCACTGGGCGCTCGAACGGATGAACGAGCTCGAGCGCGAGCACGGCACCCACAGCGTGGCCTTCGAGATGCTGGGCCCGCCGCGCAACGCCAAGCTGCTGTTCGAGGCCCACCTCCTGCGCCTCGCCTTCGGCACCATGGCGGCGGTGCGTTCGGCGGGCGCCGAGGAGGTCGCTGCCCGGCTCGACCGCCTGGTCCGCGAGGACCGCGCGGCGGCCAATGACGTCGTCGCCGTCGGCATTCCCATTCTGCTGGCCTCGGGCGAGGTGCTGCGCGCCGCGCGGGTGATCGTGCCCGGCGACGCCGTCGAGGTCGAGCTGACGCCCGAACGCCTCGAAGCCTGGGTCCACGACGGCTGGGTCGACCTGCGGGTCGACAACTGCGCCCGCTGGATCCGCCGCCTGCAGGCGATCGAAGAGGAGATGGCGGCCATCCCGGCCGACGACAGCTCGAGCCGTCACCTGCGCACCCGTCGCTTCTGGGAGGCGTCGGGCACCATCCAGCCGGGCAAGGTGGTCGGCTGGATCCTTTCCGCCGAGGAGCACGGCGGCCGGATGAAGCGCTAGGGCGACGGACTAGCGGGCAACCGGCGGCGCGGGCGGCGGCGCCGCGGCAAAGCCAACGCCCTCTGCCGCGAGGCGAGCGAGGAACGCCATGTTCACCGCTTGCTGGGCGGCGACGGCGGCGGCAAAGTCTGCGCTTTCGACCCAGTAGACGAGCTCGTGCTCGAGCCCCGCGGCAGTGAACGCCCGGCAATGCAGGCGCTCGAAGCGCACGCCGGCTACCCCGTCGACGATCTCGCGCAGCCAGCCGGGCAGGGCCGCCACCCTCTCCGGTGCCGTCTGGAAGGGCACCGTGAACACCTGCAGGATGCGTCGCTCGTCCATCCGCCGGAAGTTGCGGATCCGACTCTTGAGCAGGTCGGCATTGCCGAAGATCAACTGCTCACCGCCGGCACCGCGCAGCCGCGTGGTCTTCAGGCCGATGTGCTCGACCGTGCCGGCGAGGTCGTCGACGGCGATGGCGTCACCCACCACGAAGGGCTTGTCGACGACGATCGACAGCGACGAGAAGAGATCGCCGAGGATGTTCTGGGTGGCGAGCGCGATCGCGACGCCACCGACGCCGAGGCCGGTGAGGAGTGAGGTGACGTCGACGCCGACGTTGTCGAGGGCGAGCAGGAGAACGAGCGACCACAGGAGAACCCGGCCGCCCAGACCAAGCGCCGCCAGGGTCGTCGCGGCGCCGGCCCCTCCATCCTCCTCGCCGTTCGTCGCACCGACGACCGCGGGCCGGCGGCGATAGCGCTCGATCAGGAAGTCGACCACGGTCGAGCCCCAGAGCCCGGCCTGGAGGAAGACGGCAAGGGTGGCGAGGATCTGCAGCAGATGCTCGGGCCGGGCGGGCAGGTCGAGCCGGTAGAGCCCGAGATAGAGCGCCGGGACCGCGAGCAGGCGCAGGCGCGTCCGCCGCAGGAGCGCCACCACCAGATCGTCGACGTCGGTGTCGGTGCGCGCGGCGAGGGCCGCCAACCGCCTGACCAGAAGGACCTTCAGGAGGTAGCAGACCAGGTAGATGCCGCCCGCCGCGGCGAGGGCCTGCGCCCAGTCGCCGAGGCGGTTGGCGAGGAAGACGGCGTTCTGCCAATCGCTCAGCGCAGGCATGCGGCGGCGGACGCTACCACGCAGCCGGCGTCGGCTGCGCGGCCAGCTCGTCAGCGCCCGTCAGGGCGCGTTCTAATCGAGCCAGTCCGCCAGGCGCACCGGCAAGCGCCGCGACCCCCAGTGGCCCGGCTGCGCTTCGAAGCGGCCGGGGATCACCGTCGCGCAGTCGGGACAGCGCGCCACCCCCGCATCGTCCACCGCCAGCGCCCAACGACAGAGCTCGTAGCCATCGCGGATCACCACCGCCTCCTGACAGTCGGGGCAGCGGGTGGTCCCACCCTCGTCCGCCGGCAGGTTGCCCAGGTAAACGTAGTGGAGCCCGGCGTCGAGCGCGATCGCCCGCGCCCGCTCGAGGGTGGCCAGGGGCGTCGGCGGGATGTGGCGCATCTTCCAGTCCGGGTGAAACGCCGTGAAGTGGTGCGGGACGTCCGGCCCGAGGTGGTCGACCACCCAGCGACTCATCGCCGCGATCTCGTCGTCGGAGTCGTTCAGCCCGGGGATCAGCAAGGTGGTGATCTCGAACCAGACCGCGGTCTCCTGCCGCAGGTACTCGAGGGTGTCGAGCACCGGCGCGAGGTGGCCGCCACAGACCTTGCGGTAAAAGTCCTCGCTGAAGCCCTTGAGGTCGACGTTCGCGGCGTCCATGTGGGCGTAGAGCTCGCGCCGCGGCTCGGGATTGACCTCACCGGCGGTCACCGCCACGGCCGCCAGCCCGGCCGCCCGGCAGGCGTCGGCGACGTCGATGGCGTACTCGTGGAAGACGACCGGGTCATTGTAGGTGAAGGCGACACTGCGACAGCCGAGCGCGGCCGCCGCGCGCGCGATCGTCTCCGGGCTGGCGGCGTCCGCCAGAGTGTCCATCTCCCGCGACTTCGAGATGTCCCAGTTCTGGCAGAACTGGCAGGCCAGGTTGCAGCCGGCGGTGCCGAACGAGAGCACCGGCGTGCCGGGCAGGAAGTGGTTGAGCGGCTTCTTTTCGATCGGGTCGACGCAGAAGCCGCTCGAACGGCCGTACGTGGTGAGGACCACGGCGCCGTCGACGGCGGCGCGGACGAAGCACAGACCCTGCTGACCGTCGCGCAGCCTGCAATAGCGGGGGCAGAGATCGCACTGCACGCGTCCATCCGGCAGGGTGTGCCAGTAGCGGGTGGGAACGACCGGCCCGACCATGCGTTCATGGTACGCCTGTTCCGGCGCGGAGGCGTCGGAGGCGCCCTAGCGTGTCAGGAGGCGGCGCGGCGCGTCAGCCGGCCGACGGCCAGCAACCCGAGGACGCCCGCCAGTAGCACCAGCCCGAGCTCATTGAGCGTCGGCACGGTGACGATGGGCGGCGGCTGACCGACGACGAGCTCGGTGGGATCGGCCGCGCCGCCGACCCCTGGGTCGTCGGAAACCCCCGTTGCCTCGCTCACGCCATCGCCGTCGCCGTCCCAGCTCAGGGCGGCCTGGTTCTGGACGATCGTGCCCGGCAACACCAGTCCCAGGGTGGCAACGACCGTGATCGTCACCGCGCCGCTCGCCGGCACGGCACCGTTCCAGATCACCGTGTTGGTGCCGAGGTTGGCAACGGCTGAGCCGCTCGTCGCCGCCGCGCTGACCAGGGTCAGGGAAGCCGGCAGGACGTCGCTGAGCTCGTCGGTGGGCCCGTCGGCCTGGGTGCCGGGGCCACCGTTGGTGAGCACCAGGGTGTAGGTCACGCCGCTGCCGGGCAGAAACGAGCCGGCGACCGTCTTGTTCGCGCTCAGGCTCGCCGGCGCGACCACGGTCGTCGTCTCCGTGTCCGTCGCCACGACCTCGCGCCCGCCACTCGAGAGGAGGAGCGAGGCCGTGGTGTCGAAGGTGTCTCCTCCCGCAAACGACGAGCCGGCGCGGAGGACGAGCGTGAAAGCCGCGCTGCCCGGAGCCGGCGGGCTCGGGTTGGTGCAAACGACGGTGCCGGTGCCACCCACGGCCGGCAGGGCGCAGGCCCAGCCGCTCGGCGCCGCGAATGACTGGAAGGTAGCTCCCGCCGGGAGGGGCACGGTCAGGGTGGCGTCGATGGCGTCCGGAAGGACCGAATCGAGAGTGATCGTGAACGTCGCATCGTTGCCCACGGTCACCGGATCGGGGACGCCGACGACGCTCAGCGAGAGGTCGGGAGACACCGCGCCGACGGTCGTGAACGCCGTCGCGGAGTTGTCATCCGGATGGGGATCTGCCGTCGCCGAGCCGACGGTCGCGGTGTTGGCCAGGATGGTGCCTGCCACCACGCCCGCGCCGACCTGGACGGTGAGGGTGAAGATGTCGCTACCCACCGCGAAGCTCGGGTTGGTGCAGCTCACCGTGCCGGCCGCGCCCACCGCCGGGGTCGAACAGCCCCAGCCGGCTGGGGCGCCGAGCGAGACGAACGTCGTGCCGGCCGGCAGCATGTCGTCGAGCGTCGCGCTCGCCGCTGCGTCCGGCCCCTCGTTGGAGGCGGTGATCGTGTAGGCCAGGTTGGTGCCGGCCAACACGGGATCGGGGGCAGCGATCTTGGTGATCGACAGGGAGGCAAGCGTCTGTGCCCCGGCGGCGGTCGGCGCGGCGAGGGTGCCGAGGGCGATGGTGCTGGCGATGAGCAGACCGCTGAGCTTGATCACGACGAGATCCTCCCGGGGTAAGCCGCGAGGAACGATAGCAGCAAGCGCGGCCGGAGGGACCTTCGGCCGCGCTGCATGCTTCAGCCGCCCCTACAGGTTCGAGGCCGGACGGCGCAGGCGAGCCAGGCCGCCCAGGCCGAGCAGGAGAGCCACGAACACCAGGCCGACGGCGTCGAGGGTGGGCACCTCGACGATGGCCTGGCCGTTGACCACCTGGAACAGGGTGGCGTCGTTGCCGCCGCCCACTCCCGGGTCGTCAGTGACGCCAGTCGCCTCGTTACTGCCGTCGCCATTCGCGTCGTAGGCCATCGTGCCCTGGTTGGTGATCGTCGTGCCCGGTGCCACGTCGGCGTCGATCGTCGCGACGATGGTCAGGGTCACCGAGCCGCCGTTCGCGACGGCGCCGTTCCAGGTCACGGTGTTGGTAGCCACGGTCGCCACCACCGAGCCGGAAGTAGCAGTGGCACTGACCAGCGTCAGGCCAGCCGGCAGCACGTCGGTGATCTCGGAACCGGGGTTGTCGGCCTGGGTGCTCGGGCCGCTGTTGCTGGCGACGATGGTGTAGGTGATCGTGCCGCCGGGAACGAGGCTGCCGGCGACCGACTTGGTGGCCGCCATCGACGACGGCGCAAGGACCGCCGTGGTCGCCGTCTGGCTGTCGTTGCCGGGGTTCGGGTCGCTGGTCGACGCGCCGGCGGTGGCGGTGTTGCTCAGCACGGTGCCAGGAGCGACGGCGGCGCCAACCTGAACGACCAGGGTGAAGACCGGGCTGCCCGGGGCGAACGCGGCGTTAGAGCACGACACCGTACCGCCGGCACCGACCGCTGGAGTGCTGCACGACCAGCCCCCCGGCGAGGCCAGGGAGACGAAGGTGGTGCCCGCCGGCAGAGTGTCGGTCAAGGTCGCCGCCGCCGCGTTGCTCGGCCCGGCGTTGGCAAGGGTGATGGTGTAGGTGAGATTGCTGCCCGGGCTGACCGGGTCCGGGGTATCGACGTTGGTGACCGCCAGGTCCGCCGAGGCGCCCAGGGTGTCGCTGTCGGTGGCCGAGTTGTCACCGGGGGTGGGATCGGTGACACCGGCGGGAGCCGTCACCGTCGCCGTGTTGGAGAGCGTGCCAGTGGCCGAGCCCGAGATCGTGCAGCTCGCCGTGTAGGTGACGCTCCCGCCCCCCGGCATGTCGACCGTGTCGTTGATGTTTCCGGAGCCAGCCGCCGTGCAGGTGCCGCCGCCGGCGCCCACGCAAGTCCAGGTGCAGGTCAACGAGGCCGGGAAGGTGTCGGCCACCGTGGCACCAAGGGCGTTGCTCGGGCCGGGGTTCGAGGCGCTGATCGTGTAGGTCACCGAGCCGCCAGCAGTGGCCGTGGTCACCCCATCGGTCTTGGTGATTCCGAGATTCGCCTGCGGCGTCAGCGTGTCCGTGTCGGTCGCGCTGTTGTTCGCCGGGTTGGGATCGACCGCCGCACCGCCCGAGACGGTGGCGGTGTTGGCGAGCGTACCGGTCGCCGAGGCGTTGATCGAGCAGCTCGCCGTGTAGGTCACGCTGCCGCCTGCCGGCAGGTTGACCGTGTCGTTGACGTTGCCGGAGCCCGCCGCCGTACAGGTGCCGCCGCCGGCCCCGACGCAGGTCCAGGTGCAGGTGAGAACGGCCGGGAAGCTGTCGGCGACGGTGCCGCCAGTCACCGGGTCGGGGCCGGCGTTCGAGGCGGTGATCGTATAGGTCACCGAGCCGCCGGGCACCGCCGTCGTCACGCCATCGGTCTTGGTGACGCCCAAGTCGGCGACCGCGAACAGGCCGACGACCACCGGATCGTGGTCGGAAGCCCGGTAAGGCGTACCCGGCTGGAAGACGACGCGCGGCGGCACGAGGGCCGAGCCGTCCGGCTTCTCTTCGAAGGCCGCCTCGCCCGGGCTGTCGCGGATCTCGTCGTTGTAGTCGAGGAGTGGCACCTCGTCGGCATTGATGTGCCAGGCGTCGGCGCCGGTCACCTGGGACAGCAGAGAGGCGCTGGCGAAGCCGTAGTCGAGGTGGCCCAACTGGCCGTCGAACAGGTAGGAGTAGGCGTTCGCCCCGTGGAAGAGGGTCTCGAGATCGGTGTAGCCCCCGGCGATCAGGGTGTTGATCGGATCTTCCATGGCGTAGGAGTTGAAGTCGCCGAGAAGGAGGACGTCCGGATCGCCGGCCGCCGGGACGACGGTACTGCCGATCCAGGTCAGCAGGCGGCTGGCTTGGGCGGTCCGCGTAGCGTTCGAGAAGCCGGCACCGTCGCCGGCGTCGGCGTCACCGGGCAGGCCGGCGCTCGAGCCCTTCGACTTGAAGTGGCTGATGATCACCGTGAACCGCTGCCCGAACGCAGCATTCATCGCATCCACGACGTCGTAGGTCTGGGCGGTCGGTGGCCGGCTGTGGATCGGGTCGAGGTCCGACAGCGGAGCGCCGACCGGCGACACGATGCCGGTGCGGTAGATCTGCTGGACGCGGATGGCGTCGGTGCCCAGGGTGCCACCGGTGTTGGCGAAGGCGTACGGATGCGTCCCGCCGCACTGCGTGTTGACAGCGCCCAACAGGTCGGTGATCGAGGCGCTCGGCGTGGTGTTCTCGAGCTCGGCGAAGCCGTAGACGTCGGCGTTCAGGGTGCAGATGACGAGCGCCGCCCGCGCGCGCTGGCGGTTGAGCTCGGCGACGCTGTCGGCGCCGCGGCAGTCGAGCGTAGTGCTCGGGCTGCAGGGGCCGGTGCTGTTGCTCGCGGTGGTGTCGATGGTGGTGAAGTAGTTGAGCAGGTTCATGCCGACGGCCTTGATGGCGCCGCCGACTGCCGGCGGGGTCGCCGGTCGCGGGTTGGCGACGGTGAAGGTGGCCGGGGTAGAGAGGGTCGGGCGAACGCGCCAGGCATCGGTCCCGCTGAGGCCGGCGAACGACCAGTCGAGGACGCCGGTGAGGCCGTTGACCAGGTCGCCGCCGCGGAAGAAGTCGACGCCCTGGGTGCCGACCGAGAAGCCACCGTTGGCCTGTGGGTGGTAAACCGCCTGGAGCCCGTCCGCCACGTTCGCCGGCAGCGGGAAGTTCTGGATGTCGTTGGTGTCGTCGAGGATCACCCGTCGGCGATCGAGAGCGGCGAGGTGGGCGGTGTAGCCAACGGCATTCGGCGGGTTGGCCTCGGTGAACTGGCGCGGGCGACCACCCTCGTACAGCTCGATCTGGCCGTAGCGGAAGAGCTCGAAGTACTCCGACACCGACAGCGTGTCGACGAAGGTGACGCGCATGTCCTCGAGCGCCTCGTAGAAGGTGTTGACGTCGCCGACTACCGGCAGATCGATCGGCGTCGGCGTCACCTGGGCGAGGTTGTTGCCGGCATTCGTCACCACCACCGAGCCCGCGGTGGAGGCGGTGATCTCCGTGTTGTTGAAGAACTCGGAGACAGTGCCGGTCACCCGCACCTGCTGACCCTCCGCGACGGCGGTTGGGCAGGTGGTGCAGAAGACGAAGATGCCTTCCGAGGTCGCCGGATCAGCGTCGGCGTCGGCGTCCTCCTCCTGGAGGAAGAAGCCCTGTTTCTGCGTGCTTGCCTGGAAGCTGGCGGTGACGATGCCCTGCACGGTGACCGTCGCGCCCGGGATCGGCGTCGCGCTGCCGTTGCCCTGAACGTCATGGATGAAGGTGATGTCGTCGTTGACGATCGTGCCCTGGCCCTGGCCGTCGGTGACGATCGCGTTCGTGACATTGGTGACGTTGACGAAGAAGATCTCGTCCGTTTCCGGGGTGGTGTCGCCATTCACCAGGACGTCGAAGGTGTAGGTCGAGCTGCCGGCCGGGATGGTCTGGCTGGTCAGGGAGTTGGAGGTGAAGTCACCCGGTGCGACTGCCGTGCTGTTGGCCGTGGCGATATCGAACGTCACGCCGCCCGCCGGGGCTGGCGCCGAGAGGCTGACGGTGAACGTGAAGGTCGTCGTGCCGGCGTTGCCCTCGTTGAGCGACACGTCGTTGATCGTCAGGTTGGGCGCCGCGTCGTCGTTGACGATGGTGCCCTGGCCCTGGCCGTCGGTGACGGTGGCGCCGGTGACATTCGTGACGTTGACGAAGAACGTGTCGTCGGTCTCTGGCGTGGTGTCGCCATTGACGAGGACGGTGAAGGAGTACGTCGAGCTGCCGGCCGGGATGGTCTGGGCGGCGAGCGAATTCTGGGTGTAGTCGGTCGGCTGGGCCGCCGTGTTGTCGGCGCTGGCGATGTCGAAGGTAACCCCGCCCGGACCGGCCGGCGCGGAGAGGCTGACGGTGAACGTGAAGGAGGTCGTGCCCGCGTTCCCCTCGTTCAGGGAGACGTCGTTGACCGTCAGGTTGGGAAGCGAAACGACGCCATTCGGGGTCAGCGAGAAGTCATCCACCGAGAGGCCGTCGTCGGCGCCGCTGGCGTTCGTGTCGGTCCAACGAATCCAGAAGGTGGCCCCGTTCGGGACGCTCAGGGACGAGATGGTGTTCGACAGGGCGGTGCGGTCGGCCGCGGCGTTCCCGTTCTTCGCGCCGGTGGTGGCGGTGTCTGGCGTCACGAAGTTGAGCGCCGCGACGCCGGTCCAGGTACCGGTGACCAGGTCGGTGGCGTTGGTGCTGTATTCGAAGTTGATCTGATCGGTGCGTGCCGCCGTGCCCAGTCTCCACTCTTCGCCGGTGTAGGCCACCGCGAGGCTGCCGATCGTCGCACCGGTGTTGTTGGTATAGCAGGCGCCGAAGATCGGAATCAGGGTGCCGCTCTGCAGGCCGCCGAGGGCGCGATCCGTCGCGGCGGCGGCGCCGTAGCTGTAGGTGTCACCAGTATTCGAGCCGCCGGTGTCGACGCCGTACTGCTCGTTGTCGCGGGCACCGCCGCCCGACTCGGTCATGAACCAGCCGGTGATCGTCAGGTTGTTGGTGGTGCTCCCCGCGGTGTTCGAGAGGGTGTCGAAGCTCTGGGTCGACGCCGACCCAAGGGTCGTCAGGCTGACGCACTGCGCCTTGGCACTCACGAGGGGAAGCAGGAGCGCAGCGGCGGCAACGAGCAGGCAGCGGGTCTTCATACGACGAGCTCCGACGGGAGGCGGGAATCGAGGGACGCGGGGCAGAGCGGAGAGGCTAGCGCCGCAGAATGTACCCCTGGTGACGCCCGTGTGACAAGGACGGCGCGGCGGGCCGATGCCTACGCGGGTCGCGGCAGGCGCTCGATCTTGGCCGCCAGCACGAAGTCGCTCTCGGTCAGGCCGTCGATCTTGTGCGTCCACAGGGTGACGCCGACCCGGCCCCAACTCAGATGGAGGTCAGGGTGGTGACCCTGCTCCTCGGCCAAGGCGCCGACAGCGTTGGTGAAGGCCAACGCAGTCGCGAAGTCGGGGAAGGTGTACTCGTTGGCGAGGTGGTGCTCGTTCATCACCCGCCAGCTGCCCCCGAGCTCGTGGGAAAGCCGGGAGAGCTCGTCGCCAGCGAGAGGGGGCACCCCACCCCGGCACGGCACGCACTGACGGTCTGCGAGATGGGTCATCGACGGTCCTCCTCGGCTGAGCGCGGCCGACGGTATGGTCGGCGCTGGCCCAGACTAGCGCTTACGGGAGGCCAGCTTCTCGACCAGCGCGCGGAGCGCGTCCTGGGTCTCGCTCGAGTACCAGTCGTCGACGAGCGCATCGAGCGCCTCGGGGGTCTGCTCGCGAATCGCCGCCACCAGGGGCGCGCGCGCCAAGGCCCGCGTCTTGCGCAGCGCTTCACCCGGCAGGCGGCTCATGCCGTCCGCGAGCTCGACCGCCCGCGCGACGACGGCGTCGAGCGCGACCAGCTCGTCGACCAGCCCGATCTCGAGCGCGCGATCGGCGAGGATGAGCTCCCCCGCGACGCACAGGCGCTCGGCTCGACGGCTGCCCACCGCGTGGACCATCGCGGCGTAGATCGAGGGCGGCAGCGGGATGCCGATCGCCACCTCGTTCAGGCCGATCCGGTAGTTGCCGGCCGCCATCACCCGCAGGTCGCAGAACAGGGCGAGGACGCAGCCGCCGGCGGGCGCGTGGCCGGTGATCGCCGCTACGAGCGGCAGTGGCGAAGTGGCGAGGGCGCCCATCAACAGAAAGAGCTCGTGCCAGGCGGCCCGAATCGCCGGGCGATCGAGCGTCACGAGGTGCGGCACGTCGAGCCCGCCCGAGAACATCCCCGGCGCCCCCGACAGCACCAGCGCCCGCGCGCCGGCCGTCGGCGCCTCCTGGACGGCCCGTCGAAGAGCGGTGATGAGCCCCGGGTCGAGGGCGTTGGCCGGCGGTCGGGCGAGTCGGATCTCGTGAACCTGGCCGTGACGGGTAATTTCGAGCATCGGAGCCCCCAGCCTGCTTGCGAAAACGGCCCGCCGGAGCCGGCGGGCCGCAAAGTTTCGGAAGATGGCTCCTGGGGAGGGACTTGAACCCCCGACCAATCGGTTAACAGCCGATCGCTCTACCACTGAGCTACCCAGGAACAGGGCCTCGCGGCCCGGACCGCGGATCTTAGGGGCGCGGTCGCCTGGGTGTCAACGGGCGGACGGGCAGAGACACCTGCCCGTCCGTACTCGTTTCACCTAAAAGTGCAGTTTCAGCTGGCCCGAGATCTTGCGGCTGATGATGTCGCCGAAGATGTGCTGCTGGACGCGCTCGTCGGTGAGGTTCTGGCCGTTGATGCTGACCGACGCCCTCTCGTCCCAGAAGCGGTAGCCGACCGCCGCGTTGAGCATCGTGAACGCCTCGGTGGTGCCCTGGATCGACAGCACGTCGGCGAAGTAGGCCTCGCTCTGGTAGTTGGCGTTGACGTTGACGAAGAACGCGCCGCCGTCCCAGGCAAGCCCCGCGTTGGCGCGGGTCTTGGGCGGCCGACCGAGCTCGTCGGCGTTGAAGCCGCTCACCTTCGGGGTCTTCTGGTACGAGTAGTTCGCGAAGTACGACCACGGCCCGTTGTCGCGGAAGTTGTAGCCGAGCTCGACGCCTTCGTTGACGATCTCGCCGAGGTTGCGGTAACTGAACTCAGCCGGCAAGTTGCGCAGAGCCGGGATGAGCGCCAGGAGGATCGGCGGGTACGGCCAGCCCGGCGGCGGGTTGGTCGGGCTGTAGGACGTCTTCTGGTAGAAGTCGATGATGTCCCGCTGCTTGTTGTGGTAAACCGAGACGGAGAGCGTGCTCGGCCCCCAGGTGCCGATGTAGCCCAGGTCGTAGGAGTCCGTCTTCTCTTCTTCGAGGTCGACGTTGCCGTTGACCGCGGTGACGACCGGGAACGGGTGGGCGCCGGCGACGAGCGGCGGAATGAGCGCCGGGATGATCCGCGTCTCCAGGTAGTTGTTGACCACCGACGGAGCGCGGAAGGCGCGCCCGAACGAGAACCGCAGGGTCTGCAGCTGGCCCAGCGAGTAGACGAGGGCGGTGCGCGGCGAGACCACCGAGCCGATCGGGTCGAGGTTGTCGTAGCGCGCACCCACCGACCAGCGGAGCTTGTCGCCGAACATGAAGTCGAACTGCGAGTAAGCCCCGTACTCGTCACGGCTGTCCCCGCGCGGGGCGATCGACAGGTCGAACTCGTTCTTCCGGGCGTTGGCGCCGTAGGTGATGATGGTGCGAGTGCCGAGCGCGTTGGTGTTGCCGAACTCGAGGTTGTAGGTGTCGGTCTTGAAGATGAAGTTGATCGGCTTGCCGTCGGTGCCGACGGTCAGCAGGTTCTTCGCCTCGCCGTCGAGCTTGTTGTAGAAGAAGCCGACCCGCAGCGCGAGGTTGGTCCAGTCGACCTTGCCGTACGACAGCGACGTGTCGTTCTGCATGTCGAACGGCCCGATGCCCGAATGGATGATGCCGTCGGTGCCGGCATAGCCGGCGGAAAACGACAGCGTGCTCTCCGGGCTGGCGTCGTAGTCGACGCGGACGTCCGCCTTGGGCTGCTTGGTGCCCTGGTTCTCGTCCTGCGAGAAGCCCTGGCCCTGGGGCGGGAAGGGCGTCCCGTCCGGGAAGCCGACCGGCCGCTCGTAGGCGTCCTGGGCGTAGTAGCCGGACGACAGCTTGTAGCCGACCTTGTCGCTGACTCCGGCGTGGGTCAGACTGCCGAACAGGGTGCCGAGCTCGCCGCCGCCGAGCGTCAGGCCGGTGCCGACGATCTCCTTCGGCGGCTTGGAGATCAAGTTGATGACGCCGGAGAAGGCGTTGGCGCCCCACACCGCGCTGCCGGGGCCGCGCACGACCTCGACCTGCTTGAGCTCGGAGAAGTCGAGCGGCACGAAGTCCCAGGCGACGAAGCCGAAGAAGTCGAGGTAGAGCGAGCGGTTGTCGAGCAGCACCAGCTGGCCGGTGGCCAGGCTGTTGGTCGCCTCGCGGCCGCCGACCTGCACGTCACGAGCGGAGATCTGCGAGACGTTCAGGCCCGGGATGTTGCGCAGGAGGTCGCCGGCATCGTCGGCGGGAATGTCGGCGATGTCCTTGGTGGTCAGCACGCTCATGGTGACTGGCGCGTCGTGCAGGGACTGCTCGGTGCGCGACGCGGTGACCACGATGACGTCTTCCGCGCGGTACTCCTCCGGCGCCGGCTCGGCCTCCGGCGTGGCGGCCGGAGCAGCGGCGGGTTCGGCCGGAGCCGGCGGGGGGTTGGACTGGGCAAACACCGCACCGCTGGCCAGCACCAGGCCGGCAAGCAGAGCGCGGGTTGCGAGATCGGGTCGGCGCATCACGCGAAGCCTCCTTACTCTCGGGCTGCGCGGCGAGGCAGGTCGCCGCCAGCAGTCTGTCCTATGGACGAGCCGGGGGCATCCTAGCGCCCTGCCGACGCGGCGCCAAGTGGCGAGGGGACAAGGGTTTATGCCGCACGGCGGCATATCTTTGCCGCATCGCGCCGAGGGCTGCGGGGCTACACGCAAGAAGGGCCGGCTCCGTCGCGGAACCGGCCCTTCTTACTCGATCGCGCGCTCCGCGCGCTGGCCTTCGGCCACCCATACTTGATCGCGCGCTCCGCGCGCTGGCCTTCGGCCACCCAGTCCGCAGGCTCTTCCGGCGCGTGAGCGCCTAAACCAGGGTGTTGTCGAGGAACGGCTTGAGACGCGTCGCCCGGCTCGGGTGACGGAGCTTGCGCAGGGCCTTCGACTCGATCTGCCGGATGCGTTCGCGGGTGACGTTGAACGAGCGCCCGACCTCTTCCAGGGTGTGCTCGGAGCCGTCGCCGACGCCAAAGCGCATGCGCAGGACGAGCTCCTCGCGCGGAGTCAGCGTGCGCAGCACCTTGCCGGTCTGCTCGCGGAGGTTCGAGCTGATCACCGCCTCGATCGGCGAGACCGCGCTCTTGTCCTCGATGAAGTCGCCGAGATGGGAATCCTCCTCCTCGCCGATCGGCGTCTCGAGGGAGATCGGCTCCTGGGCGATCTTCATGATCTTGCGCACTTTGCTCGCCGGCAGATCCATCCGCTCGCCGATCTCCTCGGCGGTCGGCTCGCGACCGAGCTCCTGCACCAGCGACCGGCTGGTGCGGGTGAGCTTGTTGATGGTCTCGATCATGTGCACCGGGATGCGGATGGTGCGCGCCTGNNGATGTTGCCTTCCTGGATCAGGTCGAGGAACTGCAGGCCGCGGTTGGTGTACTTCTTGGCGATCGACACCACCAGGCGGAGGTTGGCGACGATCAGCTCCTCCTTCGCCCGCTCGCACTCGGCCTCGCCCTGGCGGACCTTGGCGATGGTTGCCGCGACCTGCTCGTGGGAGACGTTGTAGCGCTCCTCGAGCTCGACCCGACGCTCCTTGTATTTCTCGATGCGCCGCTTGTGCATCGCGTTGAGCTCGGCGTTGCTCTCGCGGTCGAGGCCATGCTGGGCGCGGCGCAGGTCGAGCTCGACGCGCGAGAAGTCCTTGTCGATCTCCTTGAGCATCTCGACCAGGCGATTGCGGGTCTGCACCGAGAAGTCGATGGTGCGGATGTCCTTGGCGATCTTGGCCACCAGGCGGTCGATCTCGCGGTCGATCTCGGCGAACTTCTCGCCCTTCGGGCTGCAGCGCTTCTGCTTCTTGTGCAGCTGCTGGATCAGCTTGTCGTGCTCGGCGATCTGCTCGAAGATCTTGAGGTTCTTCTTGATCCGCTCGGCGGCGCGGGGGTCGAGACCCTCCTCCGGGTCGGTCTCCATCAGCTCCTGGAGGATCTTCTTGTCCTTCTGCGCCCGCTCATTGAGCGACAGCAGCTCGCGGAGAGCCACCGGGTTCTCGCACAGCGCCTCGTAGATCGTCCACTCGCCGTGCTCGATGCGCTGGGCGATCTCGACCTCGCCCTCGCGGTCGAGCAGCGGAACGGTGCCCATCTCGCGCAGGTACATACGGACGGGGTCGTTCGTCTTCTCGTGCTCGTGCAGCGTGAAGTCGATGACCTCCTCGTCCTTCTTGTCGAACTCCGAGGCGGTGGTGTCGACGTCGTCACGGTTCTGGTAGCGCTCCGGACGATCGATGACGTCGATGCCGAGCTCGGCAAAGCGCACGTAGATCCCGTCGAGCTCGTCGGGGAGGCTGACCAGCTCCTCTGGCAGCATCTCGTAGATCTCGTCGTAGAGGAGGTAGCCCTTGCCGCGGCCGAGCTCGACCAGCTGCTTGACCGTGGTGTACTTATCTTCGATGGGTGCGCTCGTGGACATCGACACGGGATTCCTCTCGCGGTCGCGCAGTTCGGGTCAAGACTTGGCAGCACGGAGTGCGTCCAGCTGTCGCCGGAGCGCTTGCTTTTCGTAGTACAGCTCGCTGGCCCGGACGCGGTCCCCGGCCGCTTCCGCCTGCTCGATCTCGCGGGCAATAGCCCTCTGGCGACGGTCAATGCCGCTCGCGACGAGTGTGTCGAGACAGGCTCGAAGCTCCCCGGGGTTCCCAGGGCCATCGGGCCTTTCTAGCAAAAGCCGTGACAATAGGTCAATGGCAGGCTGATCCTGCGCCAGATGGACCGAGACGTCTCGGAACGTTGCTGGTAGGCGTCCGCCTCCAGCCATGTAAGCGCAGACGGCCCGGTAGATATTCCGCGGCAGCTCGTCCTCGAACAAATCGAGCCCACTTGGCAGCTCGGCGAGCGCGACGGCCTCGTCCTCGAACAGCAGCTGGATGGTGGCGGCCTCCCGGTTGGGGTGGAGCCGTAGCGGCCCATCGGCCGTCATCGGCCCGGGCGCTGCGGTACGCGCCGCCTTCGCCTGACCGGCGAACGCGCGCTGGTCGACGCCGAGGCGATCCCACATCAGCTTGGCGGGCATCTCGAGGCGGTCGGCGGCCATGCGGCCGTAGTTCCAGCGCAGACTGGTGTCCTTGATGGGTCGGATGAGCTCGACCGCCGCGTCGGCAGCCCGCGCCCGCAAGCGCGGCTCGCGCTTGATGTCGAGCGGCGCCAAACGCTCGAGCTCCAGCCGGACGCCGTCCTTGGCGGCTTGCAGCGCCGCAACCACCTTCTCCGGGCCGGCGGCGAGGCGCAGCGAGTCGGGATCGTGACGGTCGGGGAACACCGGCCGCCGCACCGCCGCACCGGCCGCCAGCAGCAGGGGCAGGGCGCGGCGAAAGGCGTTCTCGCCGGCGTCGTCGCCGTCGTAGGCGACGACCACCTCGTCGGTGTAGCGGCCGAGCAGCCGCACCTGCTCGGGGGTCAGCGCGGTGCCCATGCTGGCCACCGTCTCCTCGAGCCCGCAGGCCACGGTGCCGATGACGTCGAAGTAGCCCTCGACGAGAATCACCCGCCCGCTCTCGCGAATCGCCTTCTTGGCGAGGTCGAGGCCGTAGAGCAGGTGCCCCTTCTGAAAGCGCTCCGTCTCGTTGGTGTTGATGTACTTGGCGCGGTCGTCACCGAGGGTGCGCCCACCGAAGCCGACCAGACGGCCGGCGGCGTTCTTGATCGGGAACATCAGGCGATGACGGAAGCGGTCGTAGGGGCGATCACCGTCGCCGCGGGTCAGGAGCCCTGCCGCTTCGAGCTCGCCGATGGGCAGCCGCGGGTGCAGAGCGTCGAGCAGACCTCGCCAGCCGTCCGGGGCATAGCCGAGGCCAAACCGCTCGCCGAGCGCGGGCGGGATACGTCGCGTCGCCAGGTAGTCCCGGGCGGACGCCGACTTTGCGAGCTCGGCGCGGAAGAAGGTCGCCGCCGCCTCGAGCACCCGCTCGAGGTCCGGCTCGGTCGCCTCGCTGCTGCCCCGCCGCGGCGCCGCCACCGACGGCAGCGGGATGCCGTGGCGCAACGCCAGGCTCTCGATGGCACCAGGGAAGTCCTCGCCGGTGAGCAGCATGTGGAGCTTGATCGCGTCGCCGCCGGCGCCGCAGCCGAAGCAGTAGAAGAGCCCCTGCGTCGGGTCCACCGAGAAGCTCGGGCTCTTCTCCTTGTGCAGGGGGCAAAGTCCCATATAGCGCCGACCGGCCTTCTTCAGCCGCGTGTGCTCGCCCGCCACCTGCACGATGTCGGCGGCGTCGCGCACCGCCTGCACGAGCTGAGGGGATAGCTGGACGTTACCGAGCGACATGGGATGGATCGATCTCAGAGCTCGCGCAGCTGGACGACGGTGGCGCCGTTGCCACCTTCGCCGTCGCCGCCCGGCCGCTGCGTCGCCACCCCGGGGTGGCGACGCAGGTGTTCACGCACCGCTTCGCGGAGGCGGCCCGAGCCGTGGCCGTGGACGACGCGCAGCTCGCGCCGCGAGCTGCGGAGCGCGAGGTCGAGATAGTTGTCGAGCGCCTCGAGCGCCGCCTCGACCCGCCAGCCGATGAGGTTGAGCTCGGCCGCCGTCTCGACCGCACTGTCGAGGTCGCGACCGGGCTTGACCGCCCGCATGCCAGCAGGCCGTGCCCTTTCGCTCTCACCAGCGGCTGCGGACGGACCAGCGCCGGCCGCCGCCTCGAGCTCGTCGGCGCCACAGCGCACCCGCTTGCCGCGCACGGCGACCTCGGCGCGGTCGCCGTCCAGCCGCTCGAGGACGCCGGTCCACGCCAAGCGACGATGCCGCACCGGTGCGCCAACAACGAGCGGGCCGCTCGGCGGCGGTGGCTCGAAGGCGAGCACCGGCGCGGCGGCGAACAGACGGCCGACCGCACCGTCGGCTGCGCTCTTGCGGCGGCCCTGCTCCTGCTCCGCTCGCAGGCGCTCGATCTCGCCCCGCAGCTTGCCGCTGACGTCGCGCCGAAAAGCCTCGAGCTCCGCCTCGAGCCGGCGGCCGACCACCCGGCGCTCGGCCTCGAGGGCGGCGCGCTCGCGATCGAGGCGGTCCCGGAGCTTCTCGGCATCGCTCTTCACCACGTCGAGCTCGTCCTGGGTCGCCGCCACCGCCTGACGCGCCGCCTCGAGCTCGCCCAACAAGCGGCGGAGCTGGCGATGCTCCGTGCCGAGCAACGCTTCGGCACGATCGAGCCAGGCAGCTGGCAGGCCCAGGCGGCGACCGAGGGCCAGGGCTTCGCTGCCACCCGGTGGGCCCGGCAGCAGGCGGAAGCTCGGCCGCCCGCTCGCCGGCAGGAACTCCATCGCGGCGCAGCTCGCGCCGGGCAGGTCGAGCGCCGCCGCTGCGAGCTGCGTCAGGTGGGTGGTGATCAACGCCAGGTTGTGGGCCGCGCCGCCGGTGGTCGGCGGGGCGAGCAGCGCTTCGAGCAGCGCGATCGCGAGCGCGGCACCCTCTTCGGGATCGGTTCCCGAGCCCAGCTCGTCGAGAAGGACCAGGGCGCTACCCTCCGTCGCCGCCTCCCAGGCCTCCTTCAGGCGCAGCAGACGACCACTGAAGGTCGAGCGGTCCGCCAACAGGTCCTGCTCGTCGCCGACGGTGGCGACCAAGCGCCGCACGAACGGCAGTCGGGTCCCGAGCGCCGCCGGCACCGGCAGCCCGCACTGGTTGGCCAGGGTGAGCAGGCCGAGGGTCTTGAGCACCACCGTCTTGCCGCCGGCGTTGGGCCCGGTGACGACCAGCGCGCGGCGGCCGTAGTCGAGGGTGAGGTCGAGCGGGATGATGGTGCCGGTGTGCCCGGCCTGGCCGAGCGCCTGCTCGCGTAGCTCGGCGAGTCGTGGCTCGAGCAACGGATGGCGGGCGCCGACGAGACGTGCGGCGAGCTCGCTCGCGCCGCCGGCGGCAGGCGGGAGAGAGAGCTCGGCGAGCCGGCCGTCGGCCAGCTCGCCGAAGCGCCAGGCCGCCCCCAGGGCGTCCAGCTCGGCCAGAAAGTCAGCCGAGGCGGCGATCCCCGGCAGCTCGGCATGGGCAGCCGCCAGGAGCTCGGCGAGAATCCGTCGCCGCTCGGCCAGCTCCTCCTCGCTCGCTTGCTGGAGTTGGTTGTTGGTCTCCACGACCTGCAACGGCTCGAAATAGAAGCTCTTGCCGGTGCCAGAGCGGCCGTGGACCAGGCCCTGCAGGCGACCGCGGCCGCCGGCGTCGAGCAGCAGGACGAGGCGCCCGCCGCGCATCGGGATGGTCTCCTCGAGCACGTCCTGGTGGCGGCCGACGATCGAGGTGAGGTCGCCGTACAGCTCGTCGCGTACCCGACGGATCTGGCCGCGCAGGCGCACCAGCTCCGGCGACGCGTCCTCGCGCACCTCGCCCCGGCGGTCGAGCGCGCGCTCGATGCGGGCGACCAGGGCCCGCAGGTCGGGCAACGGCGCCGCGAGGACGGCGAGGGCGGGAAACGGCGTGCCGGGGGCGGCGCCGGCGAGGATGCGGTCGCGCGCCTCGGCGACGGTACGCAGGAGACGGGCCAGCACCACCAGGTCACGCCCGCCGAGGTCACGGCCACCGTCGGCCAGGGCGGCGACCAGGGGGGCCAGCGGATCTTCGAAGCCGCCCACCAGGGTGCGCTCACCCAGCAGGCGCCCGGATTCCTCGAAGCGCGCCCGCTGCGCCAGGAGCGCCGCGAGGTCATCGTGCGGGGCAATGGCCTGCACGCGGGCGCGGCCGACGTCGGTCGACGCCAGCTCGCCGACCAGGGCGAGGAGATCGGGCAGCTCGAGGGCGCGGGCGGAAAGCTCGGAGACGACGGCGGACGACATACGGGACTCGGTTCGCGGTGGCGGTACGGATGCTGCGGAGCGGCAGGGGCTGACGGCCGCCACTGGATAGGCGCAGGTGGATAGATGCAGGTGAGTGGGCGCTGGACTCACGGCAGAACGAAAACGCGGGAGCAGGCCGACTCGACCCACTCCCGCGTGTGGCGCGACTGGCGCCGTCAGGGCGATTGCCGGGCTAGAGGCCCATCTTCTTCTCTTCTGCCATCTTGCGGAGCGTCTTCTTGCGGGCCTGTAGCGCCTTGCGCTTGCGCTTCACCGACGGCTTCTCGAAGTGTTGCCGCTTCTTGAGCTCGGTCAGGATTCCCGCCTTCTCGCACTTGCGCTTGAAACGGCGGAGGGCGTTTTCGAAGCTCTCCTCTTCGCGAACATGTACGACCGGCATCCGGAATCACCTCTTTTCGGCGACCCTGGCACACCCTTCGGCGTACCAAGGCGAGATAGCCGGTCGACACCTCCGGCAGAACCGCGGAGCTTCGCCCGGGTGTCGCCGAATGTCAAGCCAGCGCCGGGACCGCACGGCGGCGGCGGCGATGACGAGAATTCTCCGCGACCGCCCGCCCGGGCGTCGACCCCGGTTGGTGGGGATGACTGTAAACCTCTCTCGTTGCTAGATTTCTGCCGATGTCAGAAGCTTGACACCGCGCGCGTCGCTGTTCCATATAATCGCCCGGTTCGCAGCAGCCACACGCGCGGCCGAGCCCACGCCGCTAGGGGGATTCCCGATGCCACTGCCGGAGCAGCTCCAGGAACTCGAACGGCGGATCGCCGCCACGGTCGAACAGGCGCTGGCCGCTCAACGCGGCGAGCTCGCCAGTCGACTCCGCCGCCGAGAGAGCGAGCTGCAGGAGCTCATCGATAGCGTCGCCATCGCCGCGCCTCGGCTGTCGGCAGCCGACCTCGCGCCGTTCGCCGACGAGGGCGCCGCTCTCGGCCGTGCCCGCGGCTTCACGGCCCTGCGCGACGCGATGAGCCGGCTCGACGCGGCCCGCACGCAGGCCGACCTGCTCGCCGGGCTGCTCGAAGGCGCCAGCGCCTTCGCGGCCCGCAGCGCCCTGCTCCTGGCGCGCGAAGACGGGCTCCATGCGTGGGCCGGGTGCGGCTTTGCCGGCGACGGCATCCAGGCGATCGAGGGCGTCACGGTGGCCTACGCCGATGGCTGGGCAGCCGCCGGCAGCGGCCGCGGCACGGTCAGTCTCGATCGCGCCGACTGCGCCCGCCTCGTCGACCACTTCAGCGGCCCGAGCGCCCACGACGGGGTCGCCATTCCGGTGGTGTTGCGCGACCGCGTGGCGGCCGTCGTCTACGCCGACCGCCTGACGGGCAGCGGCGAGCTCGCGATCGCCGCCCTACAGTGCCTGACCTACACCGCGACCCAGGCGCTCGAGACCCTGCCCCTGCGACCGGGCCAGGCAGCCAGCCTGACCTGGGCAACCGAGGCGCCGGCCGGCAGCGCCCTGCGTCCCTGGGACACCACAGCGGTGGCGACGGCGGCAGCGCTCGTTGCCGCACCAGAGCCGGTGCTCGCGGCGGCAGCGGCACCCGAACGCCAGCCCGAGCCCGAACCGGCGGTGGCGATCGCCGAGCCAGAGCCTGTCGTCACCTGGGCAGGGCCGGAGCCGGAGGCGATCTCCGAACTGGTGGTGGAGGCTCCGGCCGCGCCGGAGGCAGCCCCGGCGGCCGCCTGGGAGAGCGACTGGCAGCTCGCGGCGGCGGCCCCGGCGGTAGAGATCGAGGCGGCGGAGCCGCCGGCCGACGACCTCTTGGCCGACGAGCTGCTGGCCGCGCCCGTCGAGCCGGCGCCCGAGACTCCCGAGGCAGCGGCCGAGGAGCCGGTCGCCGAGACCACGCTCGACGTCGGCGAGCAGCCGACCGGAAGTTGGCAACGCGCCTACCTGGCACCCCCGGTCGCCGAGGAGCCGGTGGCGGTGGCCGACGACGTCGCCAGCCACGAGCCGCAGTGGGCTCTCGAGGCGACGCCTGAAGAGGCGGCCTACGTGGTGCCCGAGGAGGAGTCGGCGGTCGAGGTCATCGAGGCCCCGGCGACCGAGATCTGGCCCGCGCCGCCGGCTTCGTTCGATAGCTACGTGCCGACCTACGAGCCGTCGACCGAGGCCGCAGCCGAGCCGATGCCCGAGCTGAGCGCCGAGCCGGCCGCCATGCTCGAGCCGATGCCCGCCGCCTTCGCTGACGACTCCGCGGAGCCCGAGCTGCCGCCGGTCGCCTACGACGACGTGGTGCCGGCGTCCGCCGTCTCCGCCGAGGACGACCGCCTGTGGGCACCGGTCGCCGCCGCCCAGGAGCCGCTCGCCACGAGCTGGGCCGAGCCCGTGGCCGACACCTTCGTCGAGCCGACGGCGGGGGCGGTGTATGCCGAGAGCTACGCCGAGACGTACGCCGAGGTCGAGCTGCCGGCCGGCGATACCTACAGCGAGCCCGCGGCGGAGGTCTATCCCGAGGTCGCCGCCGAGATCGCCAACGCCGAGCCCGCTTGGCAGGAGCCGACGGCGGAGCTCGCGGCCGACACGGCGGCGCCGGCCGAGGAGCTCTATGCCGAGGTCGAGGACGTCACGACGACCGCCGACATCGCGCCGGTGGCTCCCGCCGACACCCACGAGGACGCCACCGTCCTCATCACCCGGCCGCGCTTCGACCGGCCCGCGCCGCCGCCGAGCCCGGAGCTGGCCTACACCGAGCGGATCCCGGTCGGCGACCTGCGTTCGGCGGTGACGCCGCCGGCCGCCGACTTTTCTCCCAACGCCACGCAGATGTTCGCCCGGCCGCCCATCGAGCCTCCCGTGGTGCCCCCGCCGGAGCCGTCGGCCTTCGTCAGTCCGGCGCCGCCGCCCGTCGCCGTGCCGCCACCGGTGGTCGCCGCGACCAGACCGTCGACGCAGGTCACGCCCCCGGCGCCAAAGGGCGATACGGTGGAAGTACGTCCACCGGAGGATCTGCAGGGCCCGGGCTGGGCCTTCGCCACCACCCGGGTGCAGACGGTGGGCCGCGACCCAGCACACGAGGAGGCGCGGCGTCTCGCGCGCCTGCTGGTCTCCGAGATCAAGCTCTACAACGAGGAGCTGGTCGAGGAGGGACGCCGGATGCGCAACATCTACGGCCTGCTGCGCGAGGACATCGACCGTTCGCGCCAGATGTACGAGGAGCGCATCGACGACCGGGTGCGCACCGAGAGCGACTACTTCCAGCTGGAGCTGGTTCGCATCCTGGCCGGCGGCGACGCCGCCGCGCTGGGGACTTGACTCGCCCGCCGGCGCCCACGCCCCAAGTTGCATCCTGCGGGTCCGCGCCGCGGGGGTGGGGCCCCTGGGCGACCTGGGCGGTCGCTCTGTCGCTGCTGCTCGGCGGCTGCCACCGGCAGGAGCCGCCGCAGCCGTTGATCCTCGTCGTCACCCTCGACGCCTTGCGCGCCGACGCGGTCGGCTTCACCGGTGGCCCGCCCGGGCTCACCCCGAATCTCGACCGCCTGGCGCACCAGGCGAGCTGGGCGGGGCCGGCGGTGGCGAGTGGGAGCTGGACGGTGCCCGCGATGGCGTCGATCTGGACCGGCCTCGCACCGTGGCAACACGGCGCTATTCACCCGCTGCAGGCGCGCCTCGATGCCAGTCTCGTCACGCTGCCCGAGGTGATGCGGGCGGCCGGCTACCGGACGTTCGCCTTTCGCGACAACAGCTGGCTCACCGGCGCCTACGGCTGGGACCAAGGCTTCGACGTCGTGGGTCGCTCGCGCAACCTGAACGCCGCCCTCGAGCTCCTGCGGGCGCCCCCGCCGGGCCCGCTCTTCGTCTGGGTTCACCTCTCCGAGGCCTTGCCGCCTTACGAGGGCGAGACCAGCGGCCCGGCGCGCGCCCCGGCGTCTGAAGCCGGCAACGGGCATCGCCGGCGTCGCCCGGCGGCCGGCGGCACCAGCGCAGGGCCTGCGGGCGCCGAGAAGGACGGCCCGTCGGCGGCGCGAGCGCTGCCCCCGGAGCGCCTCCGCGAGGGCGAGCTCGAGCGCTGGGCGGACCCGGCCGCGGCCCTGCCGGCGGCCGAACGGACGCGGATCGTCGACCTCTACCGTCAGGACGTGCACCGCGCCGACGGCATGGTCGGCCATCTGCTCGCGGCTGTGGTCACCGGCGGCCGCGATGCGGCCGCGACGGTCGTCGTGGTCGGCACCACCGGGGTTGCCCTCGGCGAAGCCGGGGCTGGCGTCGGCGCTGGGATGGCGCTGTCGCGCAGCGTGCTCGAGGTACCGCTGGCAGTGCGCCTGCCAAGCACCGCGACGGCCGGGGGCGGCGCCCTGGTCGGCGGCCCCGGGGTTGGCGAGGCCGTCGGCACCAGCCGCCTGTGGGCGACCCTGGTGCAGCTGGTGGGCGGCACCCCGACGCCGGCCACCGCCCCGAGCCTCGCGCGGAGCGACCCCGGCGGTGTGCTGTCCGAGCGCTATCTCGGCGCCGGTGACAACCTCTTCTCGCTGGTCGTCGGCAGCGCAGCGGCGGCCGACGACGACGGCTTCGTGCAGGTACTCTGGCAAAGCCGCTTCGCGCCCCCGCAGGCAGATTTCTACGGCCCGGCCTTCGGTCACCTGCGCGCCACGTCGCAGGCCCCCGCGGAGGTCGGCGGCGCCGTCGGAGTGCAGGTCGACGCCCCCGTCCTGCGGCTCCTCCGCAGCTTCGAGCGCGTTCCGCCGCTGTCCGGCCTCGGGACCCCGACCCTGTCGCTCGAGCGCTGGCCGGGCAGCGGAGGCGAGATGCCCGTAGACGACCCCGAGCGCTTGGCGACACTCTCGCGCGACCTCGAAATTCGCTGGCGAAGCTTCCTCGGTGGCGAACGCAGCGCGGGTGACGAGGCGCGCGCCAAGAGGCGAGACGCTCGGCTTGGTATACTCCCTACTTCCCGACCGGCGGGGTATCCGTAATCGTGGCGCATCGGCCGGATTCGCCGCGCCAAACACGCAAGGGTCCATAGCTCAGCGGTGAGAGCAGCCGGCTCATAACCGGACGGTCCCTGGTTCAAGCCCAGGTGGACCCACCACCACGCGAGCCGGAGCCGAGCGGAAGCCGGAAGACACAGAACGGAGGCCCATGGGGAACCACCTAGACATCATCGTTGAGCTCAACCAGGCGCTGGGTGAGCTGGCGCGCGCGGAGGCCGAAATCACCGGCATCCCCGACTGGATGCGCGAGTTGCACGCCGAGCATGGCGGCCACCTGGCCGAGATCCAGGCCCTCGACACCATCGTCGCCACCGCCGCGACCGAGCGGCGCGCTGCCGAGGCCCTGATCGGCGACACCCAGGAGAAGCTCAAGCACTACCAGCAGCAGATGAGCCTGGTGTCGACGCAGCGCGAATACGGCGCCTTGCTCAAGGAGATCGACACCACCAAGGCCTCGATCGGCTCCCTCGAGGAGGAGGCCTTCGCCGCCATGGAGCGCCACGAGAAGGCGCGCAAGGACCTGGCCGAGCGGCAGGCCGCCTTTGGCGAGCTGGATGCACGCTACGCGCAGGAGCTCGCCCGCTGGGAAGCGGAGAAGCCGGCCCTCAAGGCGCGCACCGAGACTCTGCGCTCCCACGTCGAGAGCCTCCGCGAACAACTGCCGCGCGCCCTCTATGCCCAGTTCGAGCGAGTCCGGGGCCGCATCACGGGCGACCCTCTGGCGGAGGTCAAGAAGGTCGAGCGGGTGGCCAACAACGCCAAGCCGATGTACAGCTGCGGCGCCTGCAACTTCCACGTCCGCCCGCAGGTCGTCGTCGAGATCAGGAACACCGGCTCGCTCATCCAGTGCGACAGCTGCAAGCGGATCCTGTTCGTCCGCGAAGAGGGCGGCTAGCGGTCGCCGCGATGCCCGCGCCTGCCAGCGAGCTCGCCGGGCGCCTCGCCCTCATCCGGGCCGCCATCGCGGCGGCCTGCGAACGGGCCGGGCGCTCGTCGGGCGCGGTAACACTGATCGGCGCCAGCAAGACGCAGCCGGCTTCTGCAGTGGCGGCGCTCTATGGCGCCGGGCTTCGGAGCTTCGGCGAGAACCGTGTGCAGGAGGCTCTCGCCAAGCAGGCCGAGCTCCCGGCCGACATCGACTGGCACCTCATCGGGCCGCTGCAGTCGAACAAGGTGGCCATCGCGGTCCGCGCGTTCGCCACGTTGCACGCCGTCGACCGGCCGAGGATCGCGCAGGCGCTGTCGGCGGCGGCGGTCACCCAGGGACGGCTCTGCGGCGTGTTCATCGAGGTCAACCTCGGCGGCGAGGCGAGCAAGCATGGCTTTTCCCCCGCCGCCCTGCTCGCCGAGGTGGCGCCGCTTGCCGCCCTGCCAGGGCTAGCCTGGCGGGGCCTGATGGCGATTCCGCCACCGGGCCCGGATCCCGAGGCGAGCCGACCCTGGTTTCGCCAGCTGGCGGCCCTGCGCGACCAGCTGGTGGCCGCCAAGGTGCTGCCGGCCTTCGGCGGCGAGCTGTCGATGGGCATGAGTGACGACTTCGCCGTCGCGGTCGAGGAGGGCGCCACCCATGTGCGGGTCGGCACCGCCCTCTTCGGACCGCGTGTCGCGGCCGAACCCTGAGGCCCCTCCCGCCATGTCCATCTCACCCCTCGAAATCCAGAAGATGCGCTTCCGGCGGCGGATGCGTGGCTACGATCCGGCCGAGGTCGAGGGCTTCCTGGGTCTGGTCGCCGAGGAGGTAGCGAGTCGCCTCACCGACGCCGAGCGCCGCGAGCAGGAGCTGGCTCACCTACGCCAGCAGCTGGCCGACAGCGAGCGGCGCGAGCACGAGCTTCAGGAGATCCTCGTCCGCGCTCAGAAGGTGGCGGACAGCATCGAGGACCAGGCGCGGCGGGAGGCACGCCTCGTCGTCGAGGAGGCGGAGACCACCGCCGACCGCATGGTGGGCCACGCCATCGAGCAGGCGACGCACATCGAGAGTCGGATCTCCGAGCTGGTGCTCGCCCGGCGCGAGCTGCACGCCCGCGTGAAGAGCGCCCTCGAGCTCTTTGGCCGGCTGGTCGAGGACGACGTCGAAGAGGAACGCAGCACGGCGACGGTCCACGTGCTCAACCGGTCGCGGCGGCCGCGCGGCGAGTGACCCTGCCGCCCGCTGCCCACCGGCTATCTCCGGGCTACGAGGAGTCCCTGCTGACGGCGCCGGCCGGCCGGGGGCTGCTCCTGGCCCGGGTTCTCGAGGACGGCGACCGTGCCGACCTGCGCTGGCTGTTCGCCACGGTGCCCGAGGACGAGCTGCGCGCCTGGCTGCTCGGCGACGGCCGGCGGCAGCTCTCCCGTCGCAGCTATGCCCTGTGGCGCCTCCACTTCGCGCTACCCTCCCCCGTGGCAACCGGCGACAACCCCTTCTGGCCCGAGCATGGCTGACCCGCACACCGACCCGCCGTCTCTGCCGTATCCGAGCGCTCTCGCCAGCGAGAGCCACGCCACGCTCGCCCTCCTCGCGGCCTGCCCGCCGGCGCGTGAGTTCTACCTCGCGGGTTCGGCCGCCCTGGCCCTCCATCTCGGCCACCGGCCGGTTCGCGACCTCGACCTGATGGGCACCGCCGCTCGCCTGCGGCCCGCCGACCGCCGCGACCTCCTCGCCGCGCTCCGCGGGGCCGACAGCAGCGTCGCGGTCGAGACCGCGCGGGACGGCTACCTGTTCGTGCGTGTCGGCGGCGACGGCGCCGGGGTCGGGGTGCGGTTCCACTACTACCCCTACCCGCTGGTCGACAGCGAGCACGAGCAGGTGGGCGTCGCCGTCGCTGGCCGGCGCGACCTCGGCGCGATGAAGCTCGGCGCCGTGATCAGCCGCGGCACCAGGCGCGACTTCCTCGACCTCTACCTCCTCTGCCAAGCCGTGCCCCTCGCGACGCTGCTGGCGGCCGCGGAGGAGAAGTTCGGGCACGTACGTGACTTCACCCTGCAGGCCATGAAGGCCCTCGCCGACGTCGACGCCGCCACCGAGGACCCCCTGCCGGCTCTCGTCAGGCCCGTCTCCTGGGCGTCGGTGCGGGCCTGGGCCCTGGACGCCGCGCTGGCCGCCACTGCCGCCCACCTGGCCGGCGAGGAGGTTCGATGACCACCGGGGACCTGTTGATCACCCAGCTCGCCGAGGTGGCCACCCCCCTCGGCTCAACGCCGCGACGGGGCGCCGAGCAGGGACGCGTCGAGCGTCTGGCCGGGGCCGAGGTGTTGTGCCGGGACGGGCGCATCGCCTTCGTCGGCTCACCCGCGGAGCGCGAGCGGCGTTTCGGTGCGTTGCCGTCGACGCCGCGTCTCGACGGCAACGGCGGCACGCTGGTGCCCGGCTTCGTCGACCCCCACACCCATCTGCCCTGGGCTGGCAGCCGCGAGCACGAGTTCGCCGCCCGTCTGGCCGGCGCCAGCTACCAGGAGATCGCCGCCAGCGGCGGCGGCATCCTCTCGAGCGTGCGATCGACCCGCGAGGCCGACGAGACGGCCCTCGTCGCCCAGGTCGCGCGGCGCCTCGACGAGATGCTCACCCTCGGCACCACCACCGCCGAGGCCAAGAGCGGCTACGGCCTCTCTCTTGCAGCCGAGCTGCGTCAGCTGCGGGCCATCCGCGCCGCGGCGGCCAACCACGCGGTCGATCTGGTGCCGACGCTGCTCGCCGCCCATGAGGTGCCACCCGAGTATCGCGACGACCGCGACCGCTACGTCGATCTGGTCTGCCAGGAGATCATCCCCGCCACCGCCGAGGCCGGGCTCGCGCGCTTCTGTGACGTCTTCTGCGAGGCCGGAGTCTTCAGCGTCGCGGAGTCGCGGCGCATCCTGGCCGCTGGCCGGGCAGTCGGCCTCCTGCCCCGGCTGCACGCCGACGAGTTCGTCGACTCCGGCGCCGCCGCGCTTGCTGCCGAGGTCGGCGCCTACTCGGCCGATCATCTGATGGCGGTGTCCGAGCATGGAATCGCGTCTCTGGCGAGCGCCGGCGTGACCGCCGTCCTGCTGCCGGGGACGAGCTTCTTCCTGATGAAGGGCATCTACGCGCCGGCGCGGCGACTGATCGCCGAGGGCGTACCGGTCGCGCTCGCCACCGACTGCAATCCCGGCTCGTCGTTCACCGAGTCGATGCCGCTGGTGATCACCCTGGCCGTGTTCCAGCTCCGCCTGTCCGTCGAAGAGGCGCTCACCGCGGCGACCCTGAACGCCGCCGCCTGCCTCGGCCTGGGCGCCGAGATCGGTTCGATCGAGACCGGCAAGCGCGCGGACCTCGTGCTCTTGGCGGCGCCCAACCTTCTGCACCTCGCCTACCACTACGGCATCAACCCGGTGGCGGCGGTGGTCAAGGGCGGCGCGGTGGTACATCGCCGCGAGCCGCGCTGGACCGAGCGCCGGCGTACCGCCGACGCCTCCTCCCCATCATGAGCGGCGGCAACCCGACCCGCGTCTCGGCGGTCGGGCCACCGCTGCCCGCCAGCAGCGTCCGCACGCTCGCCGACCTCGTCTTCCGGCTCTCCGAAGTGGCGCCAGGCGTGCCTGAGCTGCTCGCCATCCATCGCCAGCGTCGTCGCGACGTCTATTCGACGACGCAGGTCCTAGCCGCCGTCCACGCCCTGGCACGGGCGTTCCTCGCCCGTGGCCTGGCCAAGGGCAATCGCGTCGCGCTGTTCGCCGAGAACTGCCCGGAATGGCACTTCGTCGACTTCGCCTGTCAGGTCTTGGGGCTGGTTTCGGTGCCGCTCTACCCCACCCTGGTGGCGAGCCAGCTCGCCCACATCCTGCGCCACAGCGGCGCTCGCCTCGTCGTCTACAGCGATCGCGCCAAGCGCGACACGCTGCTCGGCATCGCCGGCGGGCTCGGCGCCGACATGCCCGCCCTGGTCGCCCTGCAGGACGACGCGGGGGCGCCTGGCGGCGAGGTCCTGTCCGCGCTCCTCGCCCTGGGCGGCGACCTTACGGTCGGCCACGAGCTCGGCGAGCTCGCGGGTCGGGTTGCACCCGAGGACCTGGCGAGTCTCATTTACACCAGCGGCACGACCGGTGAGCCCAAGGGGGTCGCTCTCCCGCACCGCGCCTTCGTGAGCAACTTCCTGGCCTGCGCCGAGGTGTTCCCGGTCGGCCCCGGCGACCTCGCTCTGTCGTTTCTGCCGCTCTCGCACGTCTTCGAGCGCACCGGTGACCACCTGTTCTTTCATCGCGGGGTGGCGATCTCGTACGTGCCGACCATCGAGAGAGTGCCACCGGCGCTCATCGAGCAGCGCCCGACGATCCTGCCCTCGATCCCTCGCCTCTACGAACGGGCCTACCTGCGGGTGCTGGCACAGATGAAGACCGCTTCGCCCTGGCGCCAGCGCCTGTTCCGCTGGGCGCTCGCGGTCGGCCGGCGGCGGGTGGCGCGGCGCGAGGCGGGACGGCGCTCGGGACCACTGGCGCACCTCGCCGGGCTCCTCGCCCGCCGTCTCGTCTATCGCCAGCTGCAGGCGCGCTTCGGTGGCCGGCTGCGCTTCGCGATCTCGGGAGGCGCGCCCCTCGGACGCGAGGTTGGCGAGTTCTTTGCCGCCGTCGGCATCGAGATCTATCAGGGCTACGGACTGACCGAGACCGCCCCGGTCCTCACGGTCAACCACCCCGGCGCCTGCCGTCTGGGCTCGGTCGGCCGCCCGATCGCTGGCGTCGAGCTCGCCCTCGCCGCCGACGGCGAGATTCTCGCCAAGGGGCCGGGGCTGATGCTCGGCTACTGGCAGGATGCGGCGGCCACCGCCGAGGTGATCGACGGCGACGGCTGGTTTCACACCGGCGACATCGGCTACCTCGACGCCGACGGCTATCTGTTCATCACCGACCGCAAGAAGGACCTGCTGGTGACGTCCGGCGGCAAGAACGTAGCGCCCCAGCCAATCGAGCGCGCCCTGCTGGCGAGCGGACTGCTCTCCCAGGCGGTGGTCGTCGGCGATCGCTACCCCTACATCACGGCACTCCTGGTGCCGGCATTCGAGACTCTGGCGAGCGAGTTTCCAGGCCGCGACCCGGCGGCGCTGGTCGCCGAGCCAGCCGTCGAGGCGCGGGTCGCGGCGCTCGTCGCGGCGGTCAACCGCGAGCTGTCCGAGCACGAGCGGCTGCGGCGCTTCCGCTTGCTGCCGCGCGAGCTCACCCTCGAGCGGGGCGAGATCACGCCGACCCTGAAGGTACGGCGGCGGGTGGTCCTCGAGCACTTCGCTGACGAGGTAGCCGGGATGTACCTGAAGACGCAGCGCCTGGACCGCGCTGGTGAAGACGCCGCCGAGGGGTAGAATCGGGGCCATGATGCGCAAGGCAATCGTCGCCCTTCTTTCTCTCGCCGCATTCGCCCCTCTGGCCGTCGCCGCCGAGTCCACCAGAACCGCTACCGCTTCCGAGACCAAGACCGCCATGCAGGAAGTCACCACCGCCTCCGGCCTCAAGTACACCGAGCTCGTCGTCGGCACTGGCGCCGAAGCCAAGGCCGGCCAGATGGTCACCGTCCACTACACCGGGTGGCTGCTCGACGGCACCAAGTTCGATTCGAGCGTCGACCGCAACGACCCGTTCGCCTTTGCCCTCGGGCGCGGCCAGGTGATCCGCGGCTGGGACGAGGGCGTGGCGGGCATGAAGATCGGCGGCAAGCGCAAGCTGACCATCCCGGCCGACCTCGGGTACGGCTCGCGCGGCGCCGGCGGCGTCATCCCGCCCAACGCCACTCTGGTGTTCGAGGTCGAGCTCCTCGGCGTCAAGTAGGCCGGCATGGCCTGTTGGCTGCTCAAGACCGAGCCGGGGAGCTACTCCTGGAGCGACCTCGTACGAGACGGCCGCGCGCGCTGGGACGGCGTTGCCAACGCACTGGCACAAAAGAACTTGCGTGCAACGCGGCGGGGTGATGCGGCATTTTTCTACCACACCGGCGACGAGAAGTCGGTGGTTGGACTGGCCCGCGTCGACTCGGATCCGTACCCCGACCCAGCCAACCCGGCGCTGGTCGTCATCGACTTGGTGCCGGAGGCCGCGCTGCCCAGGCCGGTTGCCTTGGCCGCGGTGAAGGCAGACCCCCGCTTTGCCGACTTCGCCCTGGTGCGCCTGCCCCGTCTGTCGGTGATGCCGGTCGACGCAACCACCCGCGCCGCGCTGCTCGCCCTGGGCGGCGCTTGACTCCGTCCGCCCTCAAGGCCCTCTGGGCCTACCGCGGGTTCGTGCGCAACATGGTGGCGCGCGAGTTCCGGGGACGCTACCTGGGCTCGCTGCTTGGCGCTGGCTGGTCGCTGCTCACTCCGCTGCTGTCGATCCTTGTCTACCTCGTCATCTTCTCCGGGATCATGCGTGGACGCATGCCCGGAGCGGCTGAGGGCGACACCCTGTCCTATGGCCTTTACCTGTGCACCGGCATCTTGGTCTGGGGCTTCTTCGCCGAAGTCGTGACGCGCTGCCAGACGGTCTTCCTCGAGTTCGCCAATCTGCTCAAGAAGCTCGCCTTTCCGCGCATCACGCTGCCGGTCATCGTGCTGCTGTCGGCAACCCTGAACTTCGCTCTGGTCGCCGTCGTCTTCGTCGTCGTGCTGGTGGTCACCGGCCGCTTTCCCGGGCCGGCGATCCTCGCCCTGCTGCCCCTGCTGTTGATCCAACAGGGCATCGCCGCCGGGCTCGGGATCTTCCTCGGCACGCTCAACGTCTTCTTCCGCGACGTCGGGCCGATCATGGGCGTGGTGATGAACCTCTGGTTCTGGGCGACCCCGATCGTGTATCACCCGAGCATCCTGCCAGCTCGCTTTACGCCGTACCTGGCGTGGAACCCTCTCGCCGGCCTGTTTGCGAGCTACCACCGGGTGGTGCTCGAGGGCGCTTGGCCGGAGTGGGGATCCCTCGGCTACCCGGTCGCGTTTTGCCTCCTCGCCATGGCACTCGGCCTGCTGACCTTCCGGGCCCTGGCCGGCGACATGGTCGACGAGCTGTGAGCCCCACGGGGCCCGGCGTCGGCAGCATCCGCTGCCAGGGACTGGGCAAGCGATACCGGCGCTACCCGTCGCCGCGCCACCGCCTGGCGGAGTGGCTGACCGGCGGCCTCTACCACCGGCACGAGGAGCACTGGGCGATCCGCGACGTCGGCCTCGACATCGCCGCCGGCGAGGCGGTGGGCATCGTCGGCCAGAACGGCGCCGGCAAGAGCACGCTGCTCAAGCTTCTCGTCGGCACCACCCGGCCGAGCGCGGGCGAGCTTTCGGTGGTCGGACGGGTGTCGGCGCTGCTCGAGCTCGGCATGGGGTTTCACCCCGACTTCACCGGGCGGCAAAACGCGCTGATGGCGCTCCAGATGATCGGCTTCGGCGGCGAGGAGGGGGCGACTCTGTTGCCGGCGGTCGCCGACTTCGCCGAGCTCGGGGACTTCCTCGAGCAGCCGCTGCGGACCTATTCGAGCGGCATGCAGATGCGCCTCGGATTCGCCGTCGCCACGGCCGTGCGCCCGGACGTGTTGATCGTCGACGAGGCGCTGTCGGTGGGTGACGCCTACTTCCAGCACAAGTGCATCCGGCGCATTCGCGAGTTCAAGGAGAGCGCGACGACGATGCTGTTCGTCTCGCACGACCCCGCCGCGGTCAAGACGCTGTGTGACCGGGCCGTGCTGCTCGACGCCGGCCGCCTGGTGCACGCCGGCAGTGCCGAAGCGGTGCTCGACTACTACAACGCTCTGATCGCGCGCCGGGAGCAGGAGTTCTCGATCCACCAGGCTGCCGGCGAGAGCGACGGACGGGCTCAGACCCGCTCGGGCGACGGGGCAATCCGCATCGCTGCCGTCGATGTCCAGAACGCCAGCGGCCAGTCGGTGCGTAGCTTCGCTACCGGCGAGACCGCAACCGTCCTCATTCGGCTCCAGGCGGCAGCAGCCGTGAGCGCTTATGCGGTGGGCATCATGCTGCGCGACCGACTCGGCAACGAGGTGTTCGGGGCCAACACCACCTACCTAGGGGTAGCCAGCCCGGCGGTGGCTGCCGGGGACCGCGTCGAGGTGCGTTTTGCGGTCGAGCTTCGGCTCGGCTACGGGCACTACGCGCTGACGGTGGCCGTGCACGGACCGGCGGGGCACTTGGAGAGCAACCACGACTGGCTCGACAACGCCACGGTCTTCCAGGTGATCCCCGGCGACGGCTATCGCTTCGCCGGGGTGGCGTGCCTGCCGGCTACGGCGCGCTTCGATCCGCGTCCGGCGTGAGCAGGGCGCGCGCCGCCGCGGCGAGCACGCGCTCACCCTCGATCAGCTCCACCCGCTCGGCCACTCTCGGCTCGCCGACCGATCTCTCCCGCGGCGGCCGCTCCGACTTGACGACGAAGACCAGGGATGCCTGTTCACCAGGCCCGAGGCCGAGCTCGCTGGCGCCCCTGGGAGGTAGGTCGGAGACCGGGTAGACCCAAGTTTCGAGTCGCAAGGACGTGCTGGCAACGGTGGGCGCTGGCCCGTCACTGCGGCGCGGATCCCAAACCGGTGCATTGCGCCGGCTCGAGCGCAGAATCGGCGGCGCACCGAGCAGAATCAACGCGCGGCCGCGATCGGTGAGGCTGCCGCGGCTCGGCCCGCGGCGCTGCTGACGGTTGCCGTTGGCCTCCTCGGCATACAGACGGTCGGCGTCGGCCGCCCGCTGGCGCACGAGCGCGGCGGTCCCCGGCTCGCGGCGGGCCCAGAACGCCGATTCGAAGACGGCGAGACCAGCCGCGTCGCCTACCGTGGCGAGCAGGCGACGATCGTCGGCAGCCAGGAGCCACCCCTGCGGCCCGGCGGCCCAGCGGACGGCAGGAGATGGCTCGCCGGGCGCCGTGCTCTGGCAGTGCAGGAGCCCGGTGAGCACCAGCGCCAGGAACAGAGCCGCGGGGGCTGCGGTGGAGGCCCTGGTCGGCAGCATTGGGTGTCGTGCCTCGGACGTCGTGCCCTGGGTGTCGTGCTTCGGGATCGACCGCGGGCAGCAGGATCAGTGGATGGGATCGGGGGAGATCGGCTCGCTTGCCTCGCGAATGGGGCCGAAGGCCTCCTCGTAGCGGCGCAGGTTGGTTTCGAGCGCACGGACAATGCGCTTGAGGTGGCCTGGGCTCGTGACCACGCGGGCAGTGACGATCCCCTGTGGCGGCACCAGGTTGATGAAGTCGAGGATGAACTCCTCGCGCGTATGCGTGATGCGCAGGAGATTCGAGTAGCGACCCCGAAGCTCTTCGTCCTCGATCTTGATGTTCAGTGCGTTGTCGTCGTCAGCCATCGGGCCTCCGGGTGACGCGGGCAGACGGCGCCCGGCAAAGACGTTCGGTTGCCGCGCGGACGAGTCGGGTCGACCGGCACGGACAGGGTCGGCGGAAGGGCCTTGAATGTTTAGCTCACCGGCCCGCAAGTGTCAAGGATTCAACGGCTTCGGGTATGCTGCTGAGCGTGTCGATGCTGCTCGCTGGGCTTCCCGGGATGCTGGTTCTGGCCTTGGCGGTGGCCCTCGCAGCCTTGCTCGCCCGCGGCGAGCGGCCGCCGAGGCTGCTCGTCGTCAACACCGCCCTGGTGGTCGTGTGGCTCTTCGGAGGCGTCCTGTTCGCCGGGCGCGTCCTGCTGCCGCTCGACACCCTGCGCGGCTTCCTGCCCTTCACCGAGCTCGCGCCCGTCGAGCCACACGGGAACTTCCTTCAGCAGGACCTCGTCACCCTGATCGCGCCGTCGCTGGCGGCCGTGCGCCAGGCGCTCGCTCGCGGCGAGTGGCCACTGTGGAATGGGCTCGCCGGACTTGGCGTGCCGCTCCTCGCCGACCCGCAGGCCCAGGCGCTCCAGCCGCTCGCGCTCTTCGCCCTCGGCCTCGGGGTTCCGGCCGCCGCCGGCGCCGCCGCAGCGGTGCGGGTGCTGCTTGCGACCCTGTTCGCTGGTCTTCTGCTGCGGCGTTTGTTGGCAGCCGCCCCGGGGACGGTTCCGCGGGTCGCCGGCGTCGAGGACGTGCCGGCCACCCTCGGGGCGGTCGCCTACGGTCTCGGTGGCTTCTGTCAATTGTGGCTCGGCTGGCCGCTGGCCAACGCCGCGGCGCTCCTGCCCGTGGTCTTGTGGGCCATTCTCGGAGTCACTGCCGATGGCAGCGCCCGGGCTCGCGCCTGGCTGATCGCATCGCTGGCGGCTCTCTTGGTCGCCGGCCAGCCGGAGGTGGTCGTTCAGTGTCTCGGCTTCGCCGGGCTGTTTGCCGTCTGGCGTCTAACCCTGGTGGCGGCCCGTCCGCGCCAATGGCGGATCGTGCGCCGCCTGCTCGGATGCACGGCGCTGGCCGCGCTCCTTGCCGCGCCGGCACTCCTTCCGAGCGCCCTGTATCTGCCGAGCAGCGAGCGCTACGAACAGTTGCGCATCCGAACCGCGGAAGGCTGGCGCGAGACGGCGAGCGACGAGAGCTGGCAGGCCCTGGCCGTCCGACGACTGGTGCCGCTGGTGGCACCGAATGCCCACGGCAACGACCGCTACCTCGCCTACTGGGGGGCGCAGAACATCAACGAGGACGCCGCCGGCTTCGTCGGGACCGGGACGTTGCTGCTGGCGCTCCTGGCCGTCGCCGGCGGTTCCGCCACCAGCTGGCGGCGCGGCGAGCGCTGGCTCCTCGGCGCCACCGTGCTGGTGGCCCTGGTGATCGTCGCGAGGCCACCTGCCTTCCTGGCCCTGCACGCCCTCCTGCCACCCTTCCTGCAGTCGTCGAGCCTCCACCACCGCGTTCTGCTGCTGGTCGACCTGGCGACGGCATGGCTCGCGGCCAGGGGACTCCAGGCCTGGCTGGCGGACGCGCGGGCNNTCCTTACCTGGGCCTACCTTGCGCACCCTCCGCCCGAGGCCTCGACCCTCCTTGCATTCCGCCACGGTTGGCTCGCTCGGCAGCTCAAGTTCCTGGCGGTGACGGTGGTGCTGCTCGCGCTCGCCCGCGCCGTCGGCGCGCGCTCCCTTGCCGCCGGCTGGCGCCCGCGGGTAGCGAGCTACGGCCTGCTCCTCGCCGTCGCCGGCGAGCTTCTCCTGGCGCACCAGCCGGCGAACCCACCGCAGCCGGCCCGGCTGGCCTTTCCCGTCACGCCAGCCCTGCGGGCGGCGGCCGCCGCCCTCTCGGCTACGCCAGCCGGCACGCGTATCCTCGGGCTCGGCGACCACACCCTGCCGCCGAATTTGGCAGCCATCTACGGCCTTGCCGATCCCCGGGCCTACAACCCGAGCGCCCCGGCAGCCTCCGCGGCACTCTCGGCCGAGCTGCAGACGGCGGTCGGCGACGACCCGCTGGCCGGCGGAGCATGGGCGGCGGGCGGCCCTGAGCTGCGCCACGGGGCCCCCAGGGCTGCGCCACGGCCAGTGGCCACCCTGCTCGACGAGCTGGCCGTCGGCGTCTTCTTGACCCCCGCCTCGCGGGTGCCACCCGTGCCGGCCGACAGGGTCTTCGATGACGGCGTGGCGGCGGTCTGGGCTCGTCGGTCGATCCCGGCGACCGCCGTGCTCGACGAGGGCGGGAGCGCTCTCACCGCCGTTCGTGTCACGTCCCCGACGCTCGCCNNACCCGCCGCTGCCGACGCAGGCGGCTGGCGCTCGGCTGGCTGTGGACCTGCCGGCCGGCGTCGGCGAGCTGACTCTGGTCTATCGGCCGCCCGGCCTCCTGTTCGGCGCGGCCCTGGCGGCGGCCGGTTGGGCGATGCTGGCGGCCTGGCTGTCGCCGCCGCCGCACCGCGCCACGACGGGGCGCGGAGACTGAGGTGCGGCGTCAGTCGAGGTCGAAGGGTCGGTTCGGCTTGGCTGGAGTCGGGTCGTCCGCCGCCCGTTTCAGCGCCTCACGGAATTTCTCCTCGAGCAGACGGTCACGGTCGGCGAACGCCGCCTTCTCGCGCTCGAACACCTCTTCGGCGCGCGACTGGCTGTCTCCCAGAGCGGCAAACAGGCTTTCGAAGGACTTGCCGCCGGCGAGCGGTTGGGCCTTGGCGCGATGGGACAACACCGCGCCGGTTCGGCGGTCGATCACGATCTCGGCCTGGCAGTCCGGACAACTCAGCCGCAGCTTGTCGCCCGGCTCGCTCGCATCTGGCTTCACGACGCCTCTCCTCCCGCCCGGCGACCAGAGCGCAGCGGATCTCGCATGAGAGCCGATGGGACGGTGCCCGCGCGGCCGATTGTAGACCGCATGGCGGCTCTCCTTGCCAGCTGCCTGCCGGGAGTCATCGCGGGGGTTCAACTGGTCGCGCTGTCGTTCTTCTTGAACCCGGCCCTCGCCTTCGGACCCGGGCCGTTCCTGCGCGGCGCGCTCGCCTACGGTGGCGCTCTGGGAGCCCTGTCGTGCCTGCTCACCGCGGCGTTCACGCGTGCGGACAGCGCGCGGACCTGGCGCGCCCTGCCGTGGGCGATCACGGCTGCCTTGCTCGCCAGCGGCCTCTGGTTCGGCGCCCACGCATCGCGCCTGGCCTTCTCGCTGCCGCCGGGGATCAACAGTCGCCTGGTGAAGGCGGCGGTGTGGCTGGCTGGCGTCGGCCTGATCTACTTCTACACTGCTCTCCTGCACAGCCTTCACCGTCGTCGCTACGGGTGGCGCAGCCGGATCGGGCTGGCGCTCGCCCTCGTCATCGCGAGTTACACCAGCTTCGAGCGCCGCGAGGCCTTCGTGCCGCGCTCCGCAGAGCCCCTGCGGCCACTGGTGCGCGCCGCGACCGCCGCCCCCCATCTGCTGCTGGTCGGCATCGACGGCGCCACCCTCGACGTCCTGTTGCCCCTGGCCGGGCGCGGCAAGTTGCCCTTCATGGCCAGCATGCTGCGTCGTGGAAGCTACGGGCGACTCACCTCCCCGCCGCCGACGGAGACCGTCGCGGTGTGGACGAGTGTCGCCACTGGCCGATTTCCGCATCGCCACGGGGTGGTCGGTCCGCTCACCTGGCCGGCCGCCCAGCTCGGCGATGGCGCGCGGCTGAGCCTGCTGCCGGGCTGGGTCGGCTTTGCCGACTGGGGGGTGAGCGGGCAGCCGTCCGTGGTCGATGCGGGGGCCCGGCAGGGGTTGGCCGTGTGGGACATTCTGGCTCGGCAGGGGCTTTCCGTGGGTGTGGTCGGCTGGCCGCTGACCAGCCCACCGGCCGCGGACCCAGCGCTCGTGGTCGCCGACCTGCTCTTCACCGCGGCGCAGCCGGTGGCGTGGCCCGCCGACCTCGCTGCGCGCCTGGCGCGACCCCCGGAGCGCGCCACGCAGGCCCGGCTTCTCGCGCCCTCGCCCGAGGAGCTCGCCCCGCTCCTGGCCAGCCGCTTCGAAGCGAGCCGTGAGCCGCGACTGCTGGCGGCCCTGGCCGGCGACAGTTGGCGGGCCGCGGTCGCCGGCCGGCTGTTCAGCCAGCAGGGTCCTCAAGTGCGCATCGTCGTGCTCGACGGCCTGGCGGCGGTGGAAGAGGCAACCTTCGGCGGCTTTCACGCCACGCAGTTCGACGGCTCTCGGAACTTCGCGGCGATGGCGGCGACCGCCGAGCTCGCGAGCTACTACGGATTCCTCGACGAGACCATCGCCGGCCTCTGGGCGGCGGTTCCCGAACCTCGCCTCCTGGTCCTGGTGTCGGCCTCGGGCGCCCGTCGGTTGCCGCTGGCCGGCCTCCGCGGCACCCTGCGTGGACGTCCGCTCACCGCCGGCAGCCTCGACGGCGGTCCAGACGGGCTTCTGCTACTGCTCGGCGACGGCGTCCGGTCGGACGCACTGCTGACGGGTGCCCGCCTCGTCGACGTCCTGCCGACGATCCTCTACGGCCTCGGGTTCCCGAGCGCCCGCGACCTCGACGGGCGCGCCCTCACCACCGCCTTCGATGCCTCGGTGCTAACGGCTCGCCCTCTCGCGTTCGTCCCGTCCTACGAGGGCCTGCCGCCCCGGCGACCCTAGTTGGCGCGCTCGCCGCTCTTCGGCTTCTCGCCGCTCGCCGCCGGCGGCAGGGCGGCCGCCACCTTGGCCGCCACCAGCTTCGCAGCCTCCTCCTCGCGCAGCATCAGGCATTGACCCTGCAGCCGACCCCCCTCCTCGACCACCAAGGTCGGCGTCTCGAGGTCCGCCAGAACGCGACCGCTGGCGGCGATCTCGACGCGGCGGCTGGCCCGGATGCGACCACGGACGACGCCGGAGACGACGACGCTGCCGACCTCGATCTCGCCGTCGACCTCCCCCTTGTCGCCCACCACGAGCTCGCCTTCGGAAACCACTCGGCCGGTGAGCCGGCCGTCGATCCGAAACACATCGTCGAAGTGCAGCTCGCCCTGGATGTGACTACCGGCGTCGAGGAAGCCGTTGAGGTCGCCGCGCCGGGACTCCGTCTTGAAGCGCATCGCTAGTCTCCCTGCCCCATGAGCGCCTCGAACAGGCGCATCAGCTCGTCTTCGGAGTGAAACTGGATCCGCACGTCGCCGCCCGGGCCACGGCGGTGGATCTCCACCTTGGTCTGCAGTCGACGCGTGAGCCGCTCGGCGGCAGCGGCGGCGTGCACCTCCGCCGGCGGCGCCGGCGCCTTGCCGCGCTTGCCCACGGGCGGCGTCGCGGGCGCCACGGCGGCCTCGATCGCGCGCGCCGACAATCCCTCGGCCATCGCCCGTGCAGCGAGACGCTCCTGCTCGGCGGCGCTCGCCAGGCTGAGCAGCGGGCGAGCCTGGCCGGCAGTGAGACGACCCTCGCGCAAGGCGGCGATGACCTCGGCGGGGAGCCGAAGGAGCCGAAGGGCGTTCGCGACCGTCGGCCGGCTCTTGCCGACGCGCTCGGCGACGGCCTCCTGCGACAGGCCGAAGGTCTCGTGCAGCGTGCGGTAGGCCTCCGCCTCCTCCACCGGGTTGAGGTCGGCCCGCTGCAGGTTTTCAACCAGGGCCAACTCGAGGAGCTCGCGGTCGTCGGCCACCTGCCGGACGACCACCGGCACCTCGGTCAGGCCTGCGAGTTGGGCGGCACGAAACCGGCGCTCACCGGCCACGATGACGAACGACCCGTCGCCCGCCGGCGTCACCACCAGCGGCTGCATCACGCCCTGCGTTCGAATCGAGGCCGCCAGCTCTTCGATCGCCTGTTCACCAAAGCTCGTGCGCGGTTGGAACCGGTTGGGCGTCAGCCGCGCAATCGGCAGCGTGTGCGTGCCGACGAGGGCCGTCTCCTCTGGGGCGGCCGCCGCGGCCGCCGCGCTGGCGGTCTGGATCAGGGCGTCGAGCCCGCGCCCAAGCCCGCGCTTCTTGGCTGGCGCGCTCATCGCGCACCCGCCCGCGCGGCCATCAGGCGCTCACGGACCTCGCGCGCCAGATCGAGGTAGGCGATCGCGCCGCGGCACTTGATGTCGTACTGGAGGATGGGCAAGCCGTGGCTGGGTGCCTCCGCAAGGCGGATGTTGCGAGGCACGACGGTCTGGAAGACCCGGTCGCCAAAGTGCCGACGAACCTCGTCCGCGACGTCGCGGGACAGGTTGGTCCGGTCATCGAACATGGTCAGGACGATGCCCGCGATCTCCAGGCCCGGGTTCAGCGCCTGCTTGACGCGACCCACCGTCGCCACCAGCTCGCTCACCCCCTCGAGGGCGTAGTACTCACACTGCAGCGGCACCAACAAGCCGTCGGCTGCCGACAGGGACGCGATCGTCAGATGACCAAGCGACGGCGGGCAGTCGAGGAGAATGACGTCGTAGCTGGCGCGCACCGAGGCAAGCGCATCCGCGAAGCGACGCTCCCAGCCTTGCTGGCCGACGAACTCCACCTCGACGCCCACCAGGTCCCGGTTCGTCGGCAGGAGATCGAGATAGGGGAAGCCGGATGGCCGGACCGCAGCAGAGGCCGGAGCCTCGCCCGACAAGACGTGGTAGAGGTGTGGCTCAGTGGCCGTCGCGCCCAGGCCGCGGGTCGCATTTCCCTGCGGATCGCAGTCGACGAGGAGCGTGCGCAACTCGAGGGCCGCCAACGCGGCCCCGAGGTTGATGGCGGTCGTCGTTTTGCCGACGCCGCCCTTCTGGTTGGCCAGGGCGTAGATCATGCGGCGGATTCTCGTGAGAGGGCAACGATGCGGCGATGCTCGCTGCCCGGCAGGGCCAGCTCGGCGCTCGCGCGCCAGCCGACCAGATCGGCGTTCTCGCGCCCCAACCAGAGGAGGAGACGGGCGTCGGGGTCGCGACGGAAAAGGCTGGGCGTGAGCATGCGTGGGGTCAGGCGAAGGGCCCGGGAGGTTACCACAGCGGCTCCGCCCCACTCGGGCGGCAGCACCTCGACCCGACAGGCGGCTACCGCGCAGCGGAGCCCGGCCTTCTGTGCCACCAGACGCAGAAACGTCGCCTTGCGCTCGTTACTCTCGACTAGCACCGTGTCGAGATCGGGCCGCGCCAGAGCCAGCACGAGACCTGGAAAACCGCCGCCCGACCCAAGATCGACCAGCCGGCCAGCCGGCGGCAGCCAGCGAAGGGCAGCGAGCGACTCCGCGTAGTGCCGACCGACAATCTCGGCGGCCGTACCCGGCCCGATCAGCGACAGCCCTCGGCTCCAGCGCCGAAGCTCTTCGTAGTGAAGGACGAGCCGCTCGACGACCTCGCCGGACACCCCCGGCCCGACGGAGGCCAGGCCCGCGGCGAAGGCGCCCGCCGAGAGGACCGGCAACTCGGCGCTCAATCACCGCCCCGACGCGAGGCCCGGCGGCGCCCGCGGCGGGACGCCTGTTTCACGTGAAACACCCCCTCGGGCACGCACTGCCTTGTTTCACGTGAAACACCGCCTAGCGGAGGCGAACGGTCACCCGCTTGTAGAACCCGTCGCCCTCGCTCTCGGTGACCACCGTCGCATGGTCGGCAAGGGCGACGTGTACCAGGCGCCGCTCGGCGGGCGGCATCCGGGCGAGGGTTTGCGGTCGTCCCGAGGCGGTGACCTCGGCCGCCGCTCGCAGGGCCATCGCCTGGAGCTCCTCCTCTCGGCCGGCCTGCTCGCGGCCGCCGTCGATACGCACCTCGACCATTTCGCCCAGCACTCCACGTGCCGCGCGCGGCACCAGGTACTCGAGAGCGACCAGCACCTCGCCGTCTTCCTCGAGGAGGATGTCGCGATCCTCCCCTTGGAGGTCGATCTCGAGTCGCCCGTCGCCCTGGTAGATCGTTGCGGTCAACTGCAGGTCGGCCAGCTCACACACCCGCCGCAGCGCCTCGCCCACGGCCGCCGCCGCCGCGCCGTCGGCGAGCGTCCGCTCGGGCGAGGGGCCCGGCCGCCGTTCGCGACGGGGTCGCTCGGGCGCGCGGCTCTCGCGCGGCGGTGAGCGCTCGGGCAGCGGCGCAGCCGCGACGGGCGCCTCGCTCGCAACGGGCGCCTCGCTCGCAACGGCCGGCGACACGGCGGCGACGCGCGCGGAGACCGGCGGCGGCGGCGGCGCGATCCGCGCGGGCCCGGCGGGGTCGACCTCGATCAAGAACCTGCGTCGCGTCTTGATGAAGCCGTGCCGCTTTTCGATCTGTCGATACTCGACCTGCTCGGGGCCCAGCCCGAAGTGTCGGGCGGCGGTCATCACCGCCTGCGCCAGGGTGTCGCCCGAGAAATACCGTCGTTCGATCGTAGACATCTGCCGCTGCTCCCTCATGCCGCCTGCTTTGCGCGCAGGCGGTTGTAGACCATGGTCTGGAGAATCGTCAAGAGATTGTTGGTCAGCCAGTACAGCACGAGCCCGCTCGGGAAGCCGAGGAAGAGCACGGTGAAGACGAGCGGCATCGCAAGGAAAATCTTGCGCTGCATCGGGTCGCCGGCCATCGGCGTCATCTTGGTCTGCACGAACTGGCTGACCCCCATCACGATGGGCAGGACGTAGTAAGGGTCGTGCGCCGAGAGGTCGGTGATCCAGGCCATCCAAGGCGCGCCGTGAAGCTCGACCGCCGTGGACAGCAGGTTGTAGAAGGCGAGCAGCACCGGGAACTGGAGAGCGATCGGCAGGCAGCCACCCATCGGGCTCACTCCCTCCCGCTGGTACAGGGCCATGATCTCCTGGTTCATCTTCTGCTGCGCTTCGACGTTCATCCGGCCGTTCTTGTCCCGCATCTTGCCGCGGTAGGAATTCCGGATCGCTTGCATCTTGGGGTTGATCGCCGCCATCTTCTGCATCGACACGTAGCTCTTGTGCGTCAAGGGCAGCAGAATGATCTTGATCAGCACCGTCAGCAGCACGATCGCCCAGCCATAGTTGCCGACGACGTGGTCGAAGATCCACTGCAGCGCGCGCAGAAGCGGCCGCGCGAGAAAACCCCAGGTGCCCCAGCGCACCGTCTTCTCGAAGCCCAGGCCCTGCGCCGCCAGCCGCTCGTAGTCCTTGGCACCCATGAAGGCGGTCACCGTCAGCTCAGGCCCCGACGGCGTCACCGTCAGCGCGAAGTCGCTTCGCTCGCGGTCCTCCTTGCTCACCTTCGCGGCACCGGCAACCGGGGCGGGGGACGTCGCCGGCGCGTCCGCGGGCGCAGGCGGCACCACGCCGGTGAACACCGCGCTCGCCAGCGGGCTCGCCGGCACCAGGGCCGCCAGGAAGTAGGTGTCCTCGAGGCCGACCCACTGCAGCCCGGTCGTCTCGACCGCCACCGGCTGTTCGGCCTTCGCCGGCGTCTCGGTCGACAGCTCCCCTCCGCGAGCGTAGACACCCTCTCGCTGCGCAAACCGGCTCGCCGCCTGTTCGGCGCTCGGGTTGCGCAGGCCCGGTCCGAGGTACAGGCCCCAGCCGCTGATGCCGCCCGTCTTGACGCTCACCTCGAACAGATTGTCCGAACGGAACACGAAACGCTTCTCCAGCCGGCGGTCGGCGTCGCGATAGCGGAACGTGACCTCCTTGCCGCCGTCGGCCAGGTCGCGACTCTCGCTCGCACACAGCACGTCGTCGAGCTTCTGCCCGTCGCGTCCGACCAGGGCAAACGGGTACGGCCCGGCCTGCCGGCTACGCACCAGCTCCTCCTCCTCCTGGCGCCCCGCGACCCTGCGCTTGGCCAGGAAGGAAACGATCTCGCCGCCGCGGTTCGAGAGCTCCACGCGGGCGTCAGCCGTCTCGACCACCACCCGAGCGGCCGCGGGAGCGGCAATCGGATCGAAGGCGGCCGGAGCTGGCGCGGGTACCGCGGCCGGCGCCGCCGCGCTGGGCGGAGCAGCCTCCGCAGAAACCGCGCCCGCACCACCGGCGGGCGCCGCGGCGGCGACGGGGGCCGCATCTGTGGCACTTGCTGGGCCGGCCACGCCGGCGGCTACCGGCTCCGGCTGCGGGGCGGGCGCCGACGGGAACAGCAAGGGCCATGTAAGAACAACCAGGAGCGAGAGCAGGGAGGCGACGAGCAGGCGGCGAAAATCCACGCGATGTCCTTTCGGGTCACGAACGAAGCGGCGCGGGGGCCGCGGCCGGACAGCACACACTGGGAGGGGCGCTCACCCAGGCGCAGGGGTTCGAGCACAGGCGGTCAGGGATAGTCGACGCCGCCCTTGCAGAAGGGTTGGCAGCGCAGGATGCGCCAGCCGGCCTTGGCCCCGCCACGCAGCACACCATACTTAGCGATGGCGAGGGCCGCGTATTCGGAGCAGGTCGGCTCGAAGCGACAGGCGGGCGGAAGAAGTGGCGACAGCCAACGCTTGTATCCCGCGAGGATCGCCAGCGCGGCGCGGGTCAGGACGCCAGCGCCGGGAGGCGCGGCAAAGCCCCGAGCAGGCGGGTGAGCTCGGCGGCAAACACCGGAAACGTCGACTTCCCCGCCGCCGGCTGGAGATGCACCACCAAGTCGATCGCCTGCAGGCTCTGCCGCTCCGGCCATCGTCTGAAGACCTCGCGTACCCGTCGCTTCAGACGTTGGCGGACGACCGAGCCGCCCACCTTGCGGCTGGCGGTGATCCCGAGGCGCGGCTGGCCGACAGCATTGGGGGTGAAGACCAGGAACAGGAGCCCGCCGCTGCGGCGGCGACCGGTGCGATAGCAGCGCTCGAAATCGCCGCGGCGACGCAGACGGTCGGCACGACCAAATCCCTCGTCGGCGCGGTGCGTCTCCCGCGCCTCGCTGCCGAGAGTGCTCGGCGGCGAGGAGTCAGACACTCACTGCACGCTCACACGCTTGCGGCCCTTGGCACGGCGGCGCGACAACACGGCGCGGCCATCCTTGGTCCGCATGCGCACGCGAAAGCCATGCGTCCGCTGACGGCGAGTCTTGTTCGGCTGAAAGGTGCGTTTTGCCACGCTGACACCTCGTGATGGCCGCTCGCGCGGCTCTGTTCGGTGGCGCCGCGCGGGCCCTGCCCGCAGAACGCCGACGCTGGAGAAACGAGCCCACGGCGCGCCACGGCGGCCGCGGTAGGGACCGGCGACCTTAGCCGAGCAAGAGCGCTGCGGTCAAGGCCGGGTCGAACGAGGGTCCGAGGGCAGAGCGAAAATGGCGGAGAGGGTGGGATTCGAACCCACGGTCGAGTTGCCCCGACTTCGGTTTTCGAGACCGACCCGATCGACCACTCCGGCACCTCTCCGCGGTCGCACACGAGATCTGACCTGTCGTGCGGGTCTCGGGCGTCGCCATTCTACCCGCACCCGGCATCCTGCTGGCAAGCGCATCCGAAGCGTCTGGCGGAGAGGGCGGGATTCGAACCCGCGATAGAGTTTCCCCTATACACGATTTCCAGTCGTGCCCCTTCGGCCACTCGGGCACCTCTCCGGTTCTTCTGCTACCGCGACGACGACTCGCGGGATGCGTTGCTACCCTGGCGCAGCCGACCAAAAAAATCCCGCAAGAGGGCGGCACTCTCCGCGGCCCGCACCCCCGAGACCACCGTCAAGCGGTGATTCAGGCGCGGGTCCTGCACCAGATTGCCGAGCGTAACGCAAAAACCCGCCTTCGGGTCGAGGGCGCCGAACACCAGCCGTGCGACCCGGCTGTTGACCAGCGCGCCGGCGCACATCGCGCAGGGCTCGAGGGTCACGTAGAGACTGGTGTCCACCAGTCGCCAGCTACCGAGCTCTGCCGCCGCGGCGCGAATCGCCAACAGCTCGGCGTGCGCCAGCGGGTCCTGGTCGGCCTCCCGACGATTGTGGCCGCGCCCCACGACCACCCCGCCGCGCACCACCACGGCGCCCACCGGCACCTCGCCAGACGCCGCCGCGAGCCGTGCCTCGGCTAGCGCCTCGGCCATGAAGGCCTCGTCCTCGCGCACCTCGTCGTCCACGGCAACGACTCTAGCGGGTCCTCGCCGGCCGCAGGCGGCCGTGTGGACCCCGCCGGCTGGTGTACGATCGGCGCCCCGAGCGGCGGCGGACGAAGGGTTCGGGTCCTGTGCATCGGTCGACTTCGAACCTCGTCAGGCCCGGAAGGGAGCAGCGATAAGGAGATCCGGCCGGGTGCCGCAGACAAACCGGAACCCTTCGTCGGCCGCCGCCCACCGTCACGACCCCGGCCCGCGCCCCAGCTCGCACCTCGAATGACGTACCAAGTGCTCGCCCGCAAGTGGCGACCCCAGGACTTCGCCTCGCTCATCGGCCAAGGACCCATCGTCCAAGGCCTGCGCAACGCGCTGCGCGAGGGCCGGATCGCCCAGGCCTACCTGTTCTCCGGCATCCGCGGCGTCGGCAAGACCACTGCCGCCCGTGTCTTTGCCAAGGCCTTGAACTGCGAGCGCGGGCCGGCCGAAGATCCCTGCAACGACTGCGCGGTATGTCATCAGATCACCGCTGGTGGCGACCTCGACGTGCTCGAGGTCGACGCCGCCACGTACTCGAAGGTCGAGCAGATTCGCGACCTGACGGAGAGCCTCAAGTACGGACCCACCCGCGACCGCTACAAGGTCGTGGTTCTCGACGAGGTCCATCGACTCTCGCGCCAGGCCTTCGACGCCTTGCTCAAGATCGTTGAAGAGCCGCCGCCCCGTCTGGTCTTCATCTTCGCCACCACCGAGGTCGACGCGGTGCCGGCGACGATCCTCTCGCGCTGCCAGGAGTTCCACTTCCGGCGCGTCACGATCGGAGAGCTCGCCGCTCATCTCGCGGAGATCTGTCGCGCGGAGTCCATCGTCGCCAGCCCCGCCGCCCTGCGGCTGGTTGCCCGCGCCGGCGAGGGCAGCGTCCGCGACAGCGTCGCCCTGCTCGACCAGCTGGCCACCTTTGGCGGTGGCACCATCGACGACCAGGAGGTCGCGCGACTGCTCGGCGGGCTCGACACCGCCCTCTTTGGCCGCCTCCTTCAGGCGATCCTCGCGGGCGACGCCGCCACCGTCTCGGCTCTCGCTGGTGAGCTCGAGATGGGCGGCCAGGACCCTCGCCACGCCTTCGCCCAGTTCCTCGCCTACTGCCGGGACGCCCTGCACCTCGCCCAAGGCGCCGACCCGGAGGCGGTCGACCTGCCGGTCGAGGAAGCCCGCGCGCTTCAGGCCCAGGCCCGTGGCGCTGGCCACCCCAACCTGCTCCGCCTGCTCCACCTCATGCTGCACAGCGAGCCCCTGGTTCGTCGCAGCGAGGTGCCGGCCCTCGCCGTCGAGATCTGCTGGCTGCGGGCCGCTGAGCTGCCGACGCTCCTGGCCCTCGAGACCCTGATCGCGGGGGGCAGCCTGCCGGCCGGCGCCAGCCTCCAGGCCGCGCCTGCGCCACGCATGGCGGCGGCAGCCAGCCCACCGGTTGCCCGCACCGCCACCGCCGCGCCGCCGGCGACGAGCCTGCCACCGCCGGCCACCGCCGGCCCGGCCGCAGCGGTGCCCACCCCGCCACCGGCGCCCGCCACGCGACCCGCGGCGGCGCCGCAGTCGACGCTCGCTTCGGGCGGCAGCCCGCTCGCAATCCTGCTCGAAGGCATCGCCCGTCGGCGAGCCACCCTCGCGGCCCAACTCGAGGAAGCCGGCGCCCTCGACCTCGTCGACGGCGAGCTCCTGATCACCGCCCCCGCCGGCGATCCCTTTTTCGCCCAGAGCTTCGAGCGCGAGGCCAACCGCGCCGCCCTGGACGCCGCCCTCCTCGAGACCTGCGGCCCGAGCGCTCGCTGGCGCCTCAAGGCGGCGCCGGCCGGCGCCGTCGGCTCCCCGCGCCCCGTCGCCTCGCCGCCACCCTCGACCGCCGAGGTAACCGCTGTCACCGCCAACTCGACCGTGCAGGCCGTGCTCGACATTTTCGGCGGCACCATCACCCGCGTCGAGGCCATCGGCCCACCGACGACAACCGGCGAGGACGAGCTCGACAGTGCGCTCAGCGAGCCCGGTGAGCCCTACGATGACGCCCCTCCGGAGGACGCATGAACATCAAGAATCTGATGAAGCAGGCCCAGCAGATGCAGGAAAAGATGCACCGCGAGCTCGCCGCCCTCGTCGTCGAGGCGAGCGTCGGCGGCGGCATGGTGGCGGTGAAGATGAGCGGCAACAAGCAGCTCCTCGCCGTCACCATCGACCCCGAGGCGGTCGACCCGAAGGACACCGCGATGCTCCAGGATCTCGTGCTGGCGGCGGTCAACGAGGCGGGCCGCAAGGTCGACGAGAACCTCCAGCAGAAGATGGGCGCCCTCGGCCCTGGCCTGCCCGGTATGTTCTAGTGGGTCTCTCGCTGCGCTCGAACCCACGGCGGCCACTCAGCCGGCGGGGCTCGACCTTGCGGTCGCGCTCCGCCGCCCGAGAGAGCTAGCGGGCTCGCGCGCAGGGCTCGATTGATCGGACCCCGCCCTCTCGAGTGACCGCCGCTACGGATCACCCATGAACGACCCCCTCGCCCGGCTGATCGGTGAGCTGACGCGGCTGCCTGGAATCGGGCCGAAGACGGCAACCCGTCTGGCGCATCACCTGCTTCGCGTCTCGCCAGCGGAGGCCGCGGCGCTCTCGCGGGCGATCACCGAGGTGAAAGAGCAGCTGTTTCACTGCGGCCGCTGCAACGCCATCACTGCCGTCGAGCCGTGCGCCATTTGCAGCGACCCGGGCCGAGACCCTGAGCTGCTCTGCGTGGTCGAGGAGCCGTTCAACATCGCGCCCCTCGACCGCACCGGCGAGTACCGCGGGCGCTACCACGTGCTGCTCGGCGCACTGTCCCCGCAGCGGGGAATCGGTCCGGACCAGCTGGCGATCACGAGCCTTCTCGCCCGCCTCGACGGCCACGGCCCGGCGCCGCCGCCGGGCGCGGTCGAGCAGATTCGCGAGGTCATCCTCGCCACCAACCCCAACGTCGAGGGGGAGGCGACCGCCCTCTACCTGGCTCGCCTGCTCAAGCCACGCGGCCTGACAGTGACCCGCCTCGCCTTCGGCATGCCAGTCGGCGGCGACATCGAATACACCGACGAGGTCACGCTCGGTCGCTCGCTCGCCGGGCGGCGCGAGGTTTGACCATGCCCGCGGCGCGGGCCGTCTCGCCTCGCAACCTGCGCCGCGGCGACCTTCTCCCCCGCATCGTCACCCCGCCCCCGGGTCCGAGCTCGCGGGCCTACTGCGTCGACCTCGCCCGTCTCGAGGCACCCGCGGTCAACACCCTCTACCGGGGCCAACCGTCCCTGCTCTGGCAGGCAGCCCGCGGCAGCAATGTCCTGGACGTCGACGGCAACCGCTTCCTCGATTTCACCAGTGGGTTCGGAGTGGCGCTCGTCGGCCACCGCCACCCGCGGGTCGTCGCCGCCCTCCGGCGGCAGTCCGCCGTGCTCATCCATGGCCTGGGTGACGTCCACGCTCATCCCGCGCGCGTCGCTCTCGCCGCCGCCCTGGTGGCCCGTGCCCCGATGCCCGACGCCCGGGTCCACTTCGCAATCTCCGGCGCCGAGGCGGTGGAAGTGGCACTCGCCACGGCGATCCTCGCCACCGGTCGGCGAGCGGTCGTCGCCTTCACCGGCGCCTACCACGGGCTCACCTTCGGTGCCCTCGCCGTCACCTCCCGGCCCGCGTTTCGCCGCCCCTTCCTGTCCGCACTGAACCCCCACGCGCGCCAACTCGCCTACGGCTGCCCGCCGGCGGCGCTCGCCGACGCCCTTGCCCCGGGCGATGTCGCCTGTGTCGTGCTCGAGCCGATCCTCGGTCGCGAGGGTGTGGTCGCCCCGCCGCAGGGCTGGCTCGCGCTGGTTGCGGAGGTCTGTCGCCGCCATCGCGTGCCTCTCGCCGTCGACGAGGTCCTCACCGGGGGTGGCCGTACCGGCCGCTTCTGGGCCATCAGCGAGGCGGGCGTCGAGCCCGACCTCCTGTGCTGTGGCAAGGCCCTGGGCGGTGGCCTGCCCTTCGCCGCCGTCCTGGGCCGCCGCGAGCTCATGGCCGCCTGGCGGACCGACGGCGAGGCCCTGCGCACGGCGACCTTCCTGGCCCACCCCTTGGCCTGCGCCACCGCCCTGGCGGCCCTCGCGGTGATCGACGACGAGGGCCTGGTCGAGCGGGCGGGCGCGCTCGAAGCGCTGTTCGCCCGTCGCCTGGGCGAGTGGCGCCGGCGCCACCCGGCGGCCCTCACCGACGTTCGCGGGCGCGGCGCCTGGTGGGGTCTCGAGCTAGCCTCGGCGGGGCTCGCTGCGCGCTTCACCGCGGCCGCCCTCGCCCGCGGGGTGCTGCTCCTCGCCGGTGGGCCCGACGGCCGAGTCGCCCAGCTCGCCCCGCCCCTGACGATCACACCTCGCCAGCTCGACCGCGGCCTCGATCTCCTCGCGGACAGTCTGGCCGAAGCCGCCGCCGGCGTAGGATCGCCGGCGTGACCAGCGAGCCCAACGGTATTGAGCCGCGCCACCGGCTGAAGCTGGCCTTTATCGGTACCCACGGCGTCGGGAAGACCACGCTCTGCTACGGCCTCGCGGCGCGCCTCAAGGCACGCGACGTGGTGCTCGACGTCGTCCACGAGGTCGCCCGGCGCTGCCCCCTGCCGGTCAACCTGGAGACCGGCGTCGCCTCGGAGTCGTGGATCGTCCACACGCAAATCGCCGAAGAGCACATCGCGAGCGCGCGCCATCCGGTGGTCATCTGCGACCGCAGCGCGCTCGACAACTACGTCTACCTGCTCCTTGCCGCCGGCCGTCAGCCGGCGCTCGAGGCCTTCGTCGACCACTGGATGACGACCTACGACCTGGTGGTCCAGGTGCCCATCCTCGACCTGCCCGCTGCCGACGGCTACCGCGCCGTCGACCCGGGCTTTCAACGGGCGGTCGACGAACGCCTCACGCGGGAGCTGGCGGCCCGGACCTTGCCGGTGCTGGTGCTCGACGCAGCCGACCGCGAGCACTGGCTCGACGTGGTCGAGGCCGCCGTCTGGGCACGCCTGCGGCCCGCCCAGCTGGCGCTGATCTAGTGTCGTGCGTCGCAAGTCTGGGTCCTCAGTCGTGGAGCGATTCTTGGCGCGGGCAAGGCGCGCCGACACAGGAATACTGGGGAGTATTTTGAGGAGGCGCAACGCCGCCCCCGCCGAGAAGGGCCCGCGAATGCGGGCCTGGATTTGCGACGCACTACACTGAGAGCCGGTCCCGTCTCATCGTGCGCTCTGCGCACCGGCCTTCCGGCCGTCGGTACGGCGGCGCACTTCCCTTGCGCGCGGTCTTCTACCCCTCGTCGACCGCGCGCCCGACCAGGCCCTCGTCGTCGTCGAGCTCGGCCAGGCCCTCGCGAAGCTCGCTCGGCAGCTCCTGCTCCTCGCCCGAGCCGCCGGCGATGATGTACCAGCCGATGATCTTGTCGTCCACCTCGCGCAGGCGCTTGGCGACCAGCGTGCAAAGAATGCGCAGAAGCCGGATCGACGACACCTTCTGCATGTCGAGGAGGCCGGTCACCACTTCCCGCGGGATCGCCAGCACCACCGCGCCGCCCTCATGCGCCTTGGCGTCCGCCGAACGCGGCTGGTGGTCGATCAACGCCATCTCGCCGAAGTAGTCGCCGCGCTCGAGGAAGGCGAGCGCTTCCTCGCCAGCGCCGGGGATGTACTTGCTGATCATCATCCGCCCCTCGAGCACCACGTACATGGTGTCGCCGGCGTCGCCCTCGCGGAAGAGCACCTGCCCGGGCTGGAGCTTGCGCTCCCGCGACAGCGAGGAGAGGAAGTTGATCTCGAGGTTCGACAGCTTCTGCTCGGCGAACAGCGCCCGCTTGTCGGTCATCGCGACGCGGAAGCTGCCGGTGGTCGGCCCGCCCGTCGGCGCCTTGCTCGTCGGCCGTAGCGCCGACTCGGAGAAGAACCGCGTCAGCAGCTCGTTGGTGTCGCGCAGCTTCTTCGACAGGCTCTTCCAGAACGCCCAATAGAGCCCGAGGGCAAACCGCGGGTCGCGCTCGAGCTGCGTCGACAGCGCCACCGGGTTGAAGACGAGGAGGATGGTGTCCTTGGTCGTCAGCGCATCGCCCGAGCGGGGCTCGTGGTCGACGAAGGCCGTCTCGCCGAACAGCTGTCCGGGGCCCAGGGCGGCGAGGGTGTACTTGCCGTAGGGCGTCTCGCGCAGCACCGAGACCTCGCCACTCTCGACGAAGTAGGCCTCCTGGGTGGCGTCCCCCTCCTTGACCACGGTCACGCCGGCCGGATAGCGGCTGCGCGACAGGCAGCCGCCCAGCTGCTCGAGCTGGTCCTTCGCCAGGTGCACGAAGAGCTCGTTGCCCCGCAGCTTCTCGCCGATGCTCATGATCGCCGGATTCTACTCCTCAGTCCTCACCGCTCGCCGGCAGGCCGAGCGCCTGCTGGCTGCCGCCGTCAGCGAGTCGCCAGACCTTCTCCAGCAGGGACGTGGCGCCCCACTGCCCGGTCGCGCGGCCGCCGAACCAAGCGCTCGCCACACCCTCCGAGACCTCGTCGGCCCTCGCTCCCTCGAGCGTCGCTGCCACGACCTCGAGCCGCAGGGCGTGGTGCGTCACCTGATGCCTCACCCCGCCCAACACGCCCCCGAGCGCAACCTCCAGGCCATAGCGTCGGGACAGCTCGGCGGCCACCTCGCCACCCCGGACGGCAACCCAGGGCGGCTCCCAGAGCCCACCGAGCAGCTCGTCGCCCGCCGGGCGACGACAGACCAGCATGCCGCCATCCTGGCGACATATGACGACCGCCGTGCCGGAGACGACCACACTCGCCCGTCGCGCCCGCGGCGTCGGGAACCTCTCCGGCTCGCCGCTGGCTCGCCCAGCGCAGACCGCCGCCAGCGGACAGCTCCCACAGTGCGGCCGGCCCGGCGGGCAGATCGTCGCCCCGAGCTCCATCAACGCCTGATTCGAATCGCCCGGGCGTGCCGCGTCGAGGAGCGCCGTGGCCGCGGCGGTCAGGGCCGCCTCCGCCGCCCGCCCGCTGGTCTCTGACAGCGCGAGCAGCCGCGCCGCTACCCGCCGCACGTTGCCGTCGACGCATGCCACCGCCTGGCCGAAGGCCTGGCTCGCGACGGCCGCCGCGGTGTACGGGCCAATGCCGGGCAACTCCTGGAGCGTGAGGGCGTCCTGAGGCCAGTTGCCGCGCGCCAAAATGGCCTGGGCAGCCCGCTGAAGGCTGTGCGCTCGGCGGTAGTACCCGAGCCCCGACCAAGCCGCCAGCAGCGCTTCCGGGTCGGCCTCTGCCAACGCCTCGATGTCCGGAAACTGGGCGAGAAACCTCGTGAAGTAGGGGATCACCACGTCGACCCGCGTCTGCTGGAGCATCAGCTCCGAGACCAGGATCGGGTAGGGCGCACGCGACGAGCGCCAGGGCAGCCGCCGCTGGTGACGGTCGAACCAGGCGAGGAGGGCCTGCGAAGGGCGGGTCAATTTGGCGCGGGTTCGTACCGAGCTGGGGCTCGGCACCCTGACCTGAGGAATTCTAGACCGCACCCTTGGGGCAAAGTACCCACCTCGTCTGGACGGGACGTCCAAAAAAACAAACGGCCCGGGCATTGCTGCCGGGCCGTCGAGTCCTTCCTGTGGTTGCCCGCTGGAAGGTTTATGCGGGGAGGTTCCGTGGGGGGTGGGGGTCTAGAGGCTCTACCCCTGTGGTTAGGGGGATGGGGCTAGATGTTTTGAGGGGTGAAGATCTTTTGGATCTTGAACTTCCGAAAAGGAGGGAAACAAAAGTTGGTGGGGGGAACCTCCCGCAGGGACTTTCATCTTCCTGCCTCGAGTACGTGCAACCCCCGTGCCATGTTTCACTGGGCGAGCAGCCTCCTCGCGTCTGCCCGCGGGCGACGCCCCCCGCGGCACCAGCGCCCGACGGCGTATCATCGCCGACGTGGCCGCCCCTGTCGCTCGTGAGCCTCTTGTGCTGCCAGTCGCGGGCTGGCGCGAGAGGGCCGATCTGCCGGATCTCGGCCTGCGTGCCGTCGCCGCCAAGCTCGACACCGGAGCCCGTACGTCCGCGCTGCACGTCAGTGCCGTCGAGCTCCTTCCGGGAGGCCCTGACGGGCCGCGACAGCTTCTCCTCACCCTGCCGATCACCCTGCCGATAAACCGTGCACGATCTACATTTTCCCAGGTGCTGGTGGAGCTCGTCGGGCATGCTCTGGTGACCGACTCGGGGGGCCATCGCACGCTGCGCCCGGTGATCGAGACCCTGCTCGTGCTCGGGCCCCTGCGGAGGCGAATTCGCCTCACCCTGACCGACCGCTCGGCGCTTCGACTCCCCCTTCTCCTGGGGCGAAGCGCGCTCGCCGACAGCATGCTCGTCGACCCCGCCCGCACCTATCTGCTGCGCCGGCGGCGGCCGCGGCGCCCCGAAGCGAGGGCCGCTGGCGCCTCCGCGAAGCTCGACACCGCGTTCCTTCTGGCCGGTTGACCGGGCCCGGCGCGCCACCTTGGCATCCCCTTCGCTCGCCATTCTGTCGCGCAGCCCGCGCCTCTACTCCACCTCGCGGCTGATCGACGCCGCACGAGCCCGGGGGATCGACCCGCTCATCCTCCATCCTCTGCACTGTGTCGTCAGCCTCGCCACGCCGCGACCCGAGATCCTCTACCGGGGTCGGCGCCTGGTTCCGCCCGCTGCGGTCCTGCCCCGCATCGGCGCTTCGATCACCGTCTTCGGGTTGGCGGTCCTGCGGCAGCTCGAGGCGCTCGGGGTCGTCGCGCTGAACAGCAGCAATGCCGTCGCCAGTGCGCGCGACAAGCTCCGTTCCCTCCAGCTCCTCGCTCAGCACGGCATTGCGATCCCGCCGACCGCCTTTGCCCGCCGCAAGGACGAGCTGCGCGCCGCCATCGATCGTGTCGGAGGCCCGCCGGTGGTGCTCAAGTTGATCGCCGGCAGCCAGGGCGTCGGCGTCATGCTCGCCGAATCCCTCGACTCGGCAGCCTCAGTCCTCGACGCCATGCACTGGCTGAAGCAGGACATCCTCATTCAGGCCTTCGTCCGCGAGGCAGGCGGCAGCGACATCCGCGCCCTCGTCGTCGGTGGGCGGGTCGTGGCCGCGATGACGCGTCAGGCGCCATCGGGCGAATTCCGCGCCAATCTCCACCGCGGCGGCACCGGCAGCCCGCTGGCGCTCAGCCCGGCCCTCGAGCGCACGGCGATCGCCGCCGCCGACAGCCTCGGCCTCGACGTCGCGGGTGTCGACCTGATTCCGGCGGCGGGCGGCCCGCTGGTCCTCGAGGTCAACGCCTCGCCGGGCCTCGAGGGAATCGAGAAGGCAACCGGCCACGACGTCGCCGGCGCCATCATCGACCTGCTCCTCGCACGTCTATCCGCGTCGTCGACCTGCTGAAGGCTCGCCGTAAGCATCCCTGACCGTCCAGCTCTCCACCCGAGTCAAGCCCCATGCGCCGATTGCTTCTCCTCTTCGCCCTCCTCCTCCTCCTGGCGCTTGGCGTCACCGCGCTCGGCCTGGCGCTCGCCGGCGACCGCTCGCCGCTCGCCGGGGGTCACACCGTCCTCACCTGGCGCCTGGCCGGCGATCTGCCCGAACACCAGACGACCGCCGAGCTCCCTTTCGGCCCCCGCCATCAGCTGACCATGGCCAGCGCCTACGCTCGCCTGCGCTCGGCGCGCACGGATCCGAAGATCCGTGGTCTCGCCGTCTACATCGCGGACGCCAACTTCGGCCTCGGCCGGGCCGAAGAGGTGCGCCGCCAGCTAGCCGAGCTGCGCGCCGGCGGCAAGTTCGTGCACTGCTACCTCGAGACCGCCGGCGAAGGCTCGAACGGCACCCTCGAGTACTACCTCGGCACCGGCTGCGACTCGCTACGCCTGGCTCCGGCCGGCAGTGTCAACCTCCTTGGCCTCCACCTCGACAGCACCTTTCTGCGGGGAACGCTCGACAAGCTCCACGTCTACCCTGACTTCAGCCATCGCGGTGAGTTCAAGAGCTACGGCGAGACCTTCACCCGAAGCGACCACTCGCCGGCGGCGGAGGAGGCCCTCGCGGCGCTCCTCGACAGCGCCTTCGGCATCCTCGTCGACGGCATCGGCGCCGCTCGCGGCAAGACTGCGACCGAGGTCAAGGCGCTGATCGACGGCGCACCCTACGCCGCCGACGAGGCGCTCGCCGCGGGCCTCGTCGATGCTCTCGCCTACCCCGACGAGTTCAAGACCTTCATCGAGGAGGCGGCCGGCGGCGACACGCCCCGCCTTCTGTCGCTCGCCGACTACAGCCCGCGCCGCACCCCATTCGGGGCGCCCAAGGTGGCCGTCCTCTATGCGGTCGGCAGCATCGTGCGTGGCCACGGCGGCGAGTCCGCCTTCACCGGCGAGACGGCGGTCGGCTCCGATGACCTCGGCAAGAGCCTCCGCGCCCTCGCCGAGGACGAGGCCGTCGGCGCCGTCGTCCTGCGTATCGACAGCCCCGGCGGCTCGGCCCTCGCCTCCGACCTCATCCTGCGCGAGGTCGATCGCCTGCGCGCCAAGAAGCCGGTGATCGTCTCGATGGCGGACGTCGCAGCCTCGGGCGGGTACTACATCGCCGCCCGCGCCACCAAGATCGTCGCCGAGGCCAGCACCATCACCGGCTCGATCGGCGTCGTCAGTGGCAAGTTCGTCACCCGGGCCTTCGAAAAGGACCTGCTCGGCATCACGCACGACACCCTCGACCGCGGTGCCAACGCTGGTCTCTATGGCTCGCTGGACGCCTACACGCCGGCTCAGGCCGAGCGTCTCGACGTCCTGATGGGGAAGGTCTACGCCACCTTCCTCGACCATGTGAGCAAGGGCCGGGGGCTGACCTTGGAGGCCACCACCGCGGCTGCCGGCGGACGGGTGTGGACGGGCAGCGATGCTCTTCGTCTCGGCCTCGTCGACGAGCTCGGAGGCCTTGACCGCGCCATCGACCTGGCCTGCGAAGAGGCCGCGCTCACCGACTGCGCGCGCCCCCAGCTGCTCTTCCTGCCCGACCCGCCCAGCCTCATGGAGCTCTTCGCCAGCGGTCCTGATCCTTCCGGCCTCAGCGTCTGGCGTTTGCTCTTTCCCACCGCTCCCGAGCTGCTCAACCCCGGACCGCGTCTCGAGCTGCCCACGGCCTGGCGCCGGCTCAGCCGGCCCTTCTGATGGGCTCGGCAAAACGACTGCAAGTATCTGTATCGATGAGGTTTAGCGTCCTCCTCGGTGAGCCGTACCGCTGTGCTATATTCGCCGCCCACAGTCGGTCCGAGCGCCCGCCCTACCTTGGCATCCGCTTTCCACATGCTGTTGATAACCTGTGGAAAGGCCACCCCAACCAGCCATGACAGATAGTCCCTGGCAGCGTCTGCAGCAAGCGTTGAAGCGCGAGCTCGACGGCGAGGAATACGCCACCTGGTTTGCGCCCCTGCGTTCGCGGAGCGAGCCGCCAGGCAGTGGTCGCCTCGTGCTCGTGGCGCCGAGCCCGCGCTTCCTGCACACCCTCGAAGAAAGCCACCGCCCGACGCTCGAGCGGGTGGCGCATCAGCTGTTCGGCGACTCCATCGCCGTCGAGCTGATCGGCGAGGACGCCCCGGCCGTCGCGCTCCCGCCACCGGTTTCGCCCAGCGGCTCCCTCGATCGCCTCAACCCGCGCTATCTCTTCTCCAGCTTCGTGGTCGGCGGCTCGAATCAATTTGCCCACGCCGCCGCCCGGGCGGTAGCCGAAAGCCCCTCCCACAGCTACAACCCGCTGTTTCTCTACGGCGGCGTGGGCCTCGGCAAGACCCACCTGCTGCACGCCATCGGCAACGAGATCCTGCGCCGGAACCCGGAGCTCAAGGTCCTCTACGTCGTGGCCGAGAAGTTCCTGAACGAGCTGATCAACGCCATTCGCTTCGACCGCCAGGAGGACTTTCGCGCCCGCTACCGGACAATCGATGTCCTCCTGCTCGACGACGTGCAGTTCATCGCCGGCAAGGAGTCGACGCAGCAGGAGTTCTTTCACACCTTCAACACCCTGTACAACGCCCAGCGGCAGATCATCCTCTCGTCCGACTCTTCGCCGCGCAACATTCCGATGCTCGAAGAGCGCCTGCGCAGTCGCTTCGAATGGGGACTGATCGCCGACATCCAGCCTCCCGACCTCGAAACCAAGATCGCCATCCTGCGCCGCAAGGCCGACGCCATCAACCTCCAACTGCCCGACGACGTCGCTCTGTTCCTCGCCCGCCAGGTGAAGTCCAATGTGCGCGAGCTCGAGGGATTGCTCAACCGAGTCCTCGCCTTCTCCTCGCTGACCGGCAAGCCGCTGTCCCTCGAGCTCGCCAGCGAGACCCTGCGCGACATCCTTCCTCACGACGGCCGGCGGGTCACGGGCGCCGACATCATCAAGTCCGTCGCCCGCCACTACGGGCTCACCGTCACTGAGATCAAGAGCCGCACCAACGCGCGGCAGATCGCGTTCCCCCGTCAGGTGGCCATGTATCTGTGCAAGCAGCTCACCGAGCTCTCCTACCCCGAGATCGGTCGCCTGTTCAACGACAAGCACCACTCGACCGTCATGTACTCGGTGGAGAAGATCGACGAGCTCCGCGGCAAGGACCAGGATCTCGACCGGGCGCTCAACAATCTCCGTCAGCATTTCAACTGACGCCCACGCGTCCTCGGCCGGCTCCTTCCGGGCCCTTCCACCCTGTGCAAAACTGCCGGAAGTTCCTGCGGATCCGCTGCGGACCGGTGGATCCACCCCACCCGCCCTCCGCAGGCGTCCACAGGCTGTCCACAGCGCATTCCGCCGCCACGGCTTACGATAAGCTCCCGATCTAGAACGCTTTGGCGGTTCGCTCCGCGGTTTCCGCCGTGCCTACTACGACGACTACTTAGAGAGTCCGTCTGTCCTTGAGCAGGAGAAGAGTCGATGGAAATCCGGGTCAACCGGAGCGAGTTCCTCGCGGAGCTCCTTCCGATGCAGGGCATCGTCGAGCGCAAGACGACCATTCCCATCCTGTCCCACCTGTTGCTCGCGACCCGCGGCGAGCGGCTTCACCTCGCAGCCACTGACCTCGACGTCTCACTGACGTCGTCCGTCTCGGGCGACATCGCCACTGAGGGCAGCCTGGCGGTGCAGGCCAAGAAGTTCGTCGAGATCATCCGCGCCCTGGACGCCGACGAGGTGCTGCTCACCCGCGAGGACGGCAATACCCTCGCCATCAAGGCCGGCAGCTCGCGTTTCAAGATTCGCGGCCTGGCGGCCGAGGACTTTCCAAACCTGCCGGAGATCGACAGCAGCGCCGCGCTCGACCTGCCCTTCGCGGCCTTCAAGCGCATGATCGCCAAGGTCCTCTTCGCGGTCTCGGCGGAGGAGTCGCGCTTTCAGTTGAACGGTGCGCTCCTCAAGCTGCGGCCGGGGGTGACGACGATGGTGGCGACCGACGGCCATCGGCTCGCCCTGGTCGATACGGTAAGCCCCGGCGTGACCGTCGAGGACCAGGTCCTGGTGCCGCGCAAGGCACTGGGCGAGCTCCTCCGCTTCGACGGCGAGGAGACCATCGCCTACCGCCGCGGTCCGCACCACCTTTCCTTCCGCCTGGGTCGTCGCGAGCTCATCTGCCGCATCCTCGAGGGCACCTTCCCCGACTACGAGCGGGTGATCGCCAAGGACAACGACCGCCGCGTTACCTTCGACCGCAAGCGCTTCTCGGAAGCCCTCGGTCGCGTAGCCCTGCTCACCGGCGAGCGCGCGCGGGGCGTCCGACTGCAGATTGACGGTGACGAGGCGGTGGTCTCGGCGATGAACCCGGACCTCGGAGAGGCCAGCGAGCGGGTGCCGTGCGCCTACGGCGGCCCGGAAATCCGTGTTGGGATGAACCCGGACTACATCCAGCAGTTTCTCGCCGCAGTGGACACCGAACAGGTGCGCTTCGAGCTCAAGGACGAGAACAGCCAGTGCCTGGGCTTCCCGGTCGACGGCAACGATCAACGTTACCTCTGCGTGATCATGCCGATGCGGCTGTAGTCCAGTGCTCACCGCCCTCGAGCTGCGCGGATTTCGCAACCTGGCGGCGGTCGAGCTGGCGGTGCCGGCGGGCGAGACCCTGGTCATTGGTGACAACGGCGCCGGCAAGACCAGCCTCCTCGAAGCGATCTACGTTCTCGCGACCACGCGGAGCTTTCGCACCAGCGAGATTGCCGACTGCTGCCAGCACGGTGCCGCCGCCTTCGCGCTCGCCGCCGAGGTGGATGCCGCCGCCCGCGCAAGGCTGAGCGTCGACTGGACCAGCCGCGGCGTCGAACGCCAGGTCAACCAGCGAGCCGCCTCCCTGCGCGAACACCTCGCGGTCTTGCCCGTCGTGGCGTGGACCGCCGCCGAAGCCCTGCTGTGGACCGGGGGCGCCCAGGACCGCCGTCGTTTCGTCGACCGCGGCATCCTCGCCCAGCGGCCGGCCGACCTCCACCTCATGGCGCGCTGTCGGCAGGTGCTCAAACAGAAGAAGCTCCTGCTGGCGACGGGACGCGTGCTCCCGGGCAGCCCGGAGCTGCGAAGTTGGAACGAGCTCCTGGCGCCAGCGGCGCACGCGCTGCAACTGCGGCGCCGGGCCTGGGTGGAGGGCCTGCAGGCCGAGGCCGACGATCTGCTGGCCGCCCTCGAGCTCGCCCTGCCCCGTCCCGTCTTGCGCTACCGGCCGTCACCCGGCGATAGCGTCGACGGTGAGCACTTCTTGACGACCCTCGACGCGCAAGCCAACGAGGAGATTGTGCGTCGGCGCACCCTGGTCGGTCCGCAGCGCGACGAGGTAGAGATTCTGTGGTCGGGCCGGCGGACCCGTCGCGTGGCCTCTGCCGGTGAGCGCAAGGCCCTGGGCCTCATCTTCGCGGCGGCCCAGGCTCGCCTCTGTGCGCGGCTTGGCCGTCCCCCGCTGGTGCTCCTCGACGACGTCGATGCCGAGCTCGACCGCGGGCGTCTCGCCGCCCTCTGGCCGGCCTTCGCTGCCGCCGGCCAGCTCCTGGCGAGCTCCAGTCGGCCAGAGGCGTGGAGCGCCTGGCCCGAGCTTCGCACCTGGCGTTTGACCGGGGGCCGAGCCGACTTTTCAGCGAGCCCCGAGGCGACGCCCTAAACGCTTATTTTTCAGCCACTTAGGCCGTGGACACCGGAGCCGGTTCGTGCTATTGTGCGGCGGTTGGGCGGTCCGCTCGGTTGCCTTCAGGGTGCCGACGGCTTCGGGTGGGGGTGTTTGGTGTCCCCCCGAGGCCAGAGACGGCTCGAACCGGCGCTTCGCCAGTCTGCCGGGCCTTTCTCGAACAGGAGATTCTTGCGTGGCAAAGACGCCTGCCAAGGGCGGCGGGGAAGACGTGCCGGTCCCCGACGACGACGCGATCAAGCAAGTCCCAGGAACGTACACCGCTGACGACATCAAGGTCCTCAAGGGCCTCGACGCCGTGCGCAAGCGCCCGGGCATGTACATCGGCGACACCGATGACGCCTCGGGCCTGCACCATATGGTCTTCGAGCTGGTCGACAACGCCATCGACGAGGCCCAGGCCGGCTATTGCTCGGCCGTCGACGTGGTCATCCACAGCGACAACTCGGTCACCGTCGAGGACGACGGTCGCGGCATCCCGGTCGACCTCCATGCCGAGGAGAACCGCTCCGCGGCCGAGGTCATCATGACCGAGCTGCACTCGGGCGGTAAGTTCGAGAACACCGTCTACAAGGTCTCCGGTGGCCTGCACGGCGTCGGCGTGTCGGTGGTCAACGCGCTGTCCTCGCTCCTCGAGCTCGAGATCAAGCGCGACGGCCACGTGTGGTTCCAGACCTACCGCCGGGGTAAGCCGGATTCCTCCATTGCAGCGATCGGCAAGAGCAAGAAGACCGGCACCAAGGTCCGCTTCGTGCCCGATCCCGAGATCTTCTCGGTGCTCGAGTTCAGCTACGACATCCTCGCCCAGCGCCTGCGCGAGCAGTCGTTCTTGAATCGCGGCATCTGCATCCGCCTGAAGGATGAGAGAACTGACAAGTCGTCAGAGTTCGCCTATGCCGGCGGCATCGCCTCCTTCGTCGAGCACTTGAACCGCAACAAGTCGGTGCTCCATGCCAAGCCGATCTTTTTCGAGGACATCCGGAATGACGGGGGCGGCGAAGAGAAAGTCGAGTGCGCGCTGCAGTGGAACGACAGCTATGCCGAGCAGCTGTACTCGTTCACCAACACGATCAACAACCGCGACGGCGGCACCCATCTAGAGGGCTTCAAGGCAGCCCTGACGCGCACCATCAACACCTACGCCCAGGCGTCGGGGATGGCCAAGCAGCTCAAGGAGAACCTGACCGGCGACGACGTCCGCGAAGGCCTGACGGCTGTCATCTCCGTCCGCATCCGCGACCCCAAGTTCTCGTCACAGACCAAGGACCGCCTGGTCAGCTCCGAGATCAAGGGCTGGGTGCAGCAGGTGATCAACGATCGCCTCTCGACCTTTCTCGAGGAAAACCCGGCGGTCGCCAAGCGGGTCATCGAGAAGACGATCGAAGCCGCCCGGGCTCGCGAGGCCGCCCGCAAGGCCCGCGAGACCGTCAGGAAGAGCGTGCTCGAAGGCGGTAGCCTGCCAGGCAAGCTGGCCGATTGTTCGGAAAAGAACCCGGAGTTCTCGGAGCTCTTCCTGGTGGAGGGCGATTCGGCCGGCGGCACCGCCAAACAGGGTCGCAACCGCAAGTTCCAGGCCATTCTGCCGCTGCGCGGCAAGATCCTGAACGTCGAGAAGGCGCGTTTCGACAAGATGCTCGGCTCCGACGAGATCCGCATCATGATCACCGCGCTCGGCACCGGCATCGGCGCCAAGAGCAGTGAAGGCAGCAAGGACGGCTTCGACCTCGGCCGACTCCGCTATCACAAGCTGATCATCATGTGCGACGCCGACGTCGACGGCTCGCACATCCGCACGCTGATCCTGACCTTCTTCTATCGCCAGATGCCCGAGCTGATCGCCCGCGGCCACCTCTACATTGCCCAACCACCGCTCTACAAGGTCGCCGAGGGCAAGCGCGAGAGCTACCTCAAGGACGACCGTGAGTACCGCGCCTTCCTGATCGAACGCATCAAGGACAACTGGGAGCTCACCCTGGACGACGCCAAGCCCATGCGTGGCATGCGGCTCGCGGTGTTCGTCGAAAAGGTCGAGGCGCTCCGCGAGAACCAGGCCAAGCTCCTCGCCCGCGGCTATCCCGACGACGCCTTGCGGGTGGCCCTCCTTCACGGCCTGATCGACAAGAAGGCCCTGGCCGACACCGCCAAGATCGAAGAGGTCGCGCACATCCTCGAGGCCTCGGGATTCCATCACGTCGAGACCGGGTTCGAAGAGGAGCACGGTACGGGCACGATCAGCTTTCAGTCCCGCCGCGATGGCGTCGAGCGCTTGGTGCGCTTCGACTGGAACCTGCTCACCAGCGTCGAGTTCCGGGCCATCGCCCACAACGCCCAGGGCATCGAGGCGCTGGGCGCCAAGCGCTTCACCCTGCGCAAGGTGGAAGAGGTCAAGGAGGGCGCCAAGGAGAGCAGCCGCCCGCCCGCCGAGCCCACCGTCCACGCGACCCTCGACGACGCCATGGACACCCTCTACGCCGGCGCGAAGAAGGGGCTCTCGATCCAGCGCTACAAGGGTCTCGGCGAGATGAACGCCGAACAGCTCTGGCAGACCACCATGGATCCCACCAAGCGCCGACTGCTCCAGGTGCGAGTCGAAGACGACGTCGAGGCAGACGGCATCTTCACCGTGCTGATGGGCGACCAGGTCGAGCCCCGCCGCCAGTTCATCGAGCAAAACGCCCTCAACGTTCGCAACTTGGACGTCTGATTCCTTCGAGCGGAACTTCATGACCGAGCAGAACACCCTCCTCCCCTCCGAGCGACCGGTCCCGGTCGACATCGAAGAGGAGATGAAGCGCAGTTACCTCGATTACGCGATGAGCGTGATCATCGGCCGCGCCCTGCCCGACGTGCGCGACGGCCTGAAGCCGGTGCACCGTCGCGTGCTCTACGGCATGTGGGAAGCCGGCAACACCGCCAGCAAGCCCTACAAGAAGTCCGCGCGCATCGTCGGTGACGTGATGGGCAAGTACCACCCGCACGGCGACAGCGCGATCTACGACACCGTCGTCCGCATGGCGCAGGACTTCTCGATGCGCTACATGCTGGTCGACGGCCAGGGCAACTTCGGCTCGATCGACGGCGACAACCCGGCGGCCATGCGTTACACCGAGGTCCGCTTGTCGAAGATCGCCGAGGAGATGTTGAAGGACGACATCGACAAGGAGACCGTCGACTGGGTGCCGAACTACGACGGCACCGAGAGCGAGCCGGTGGTGCTGCCGGCGAAGGTGCCGAATCTCCTGGTCAACGGCGGCGGAGGCATCGCCGTCGGCATGGCGACCAACATCCCGCCGCACAATCTCAGCGAGGTCTGTGACGCCCTCGAGCTGATGATCGACGACCCCAACGTCGAGCTGCTCAAGCTGATGCAGGTGCTGCCCGGCCCCGACTTCCCAACCGCGGGCTTCATCCACGGCCTGGCCGGCATCCAGCAGGCCTACGCCACCGGCCGCGGCATCATCCAGATGCGAGCCCGCGCCGCCGTCGAGACCCAGCGCCGCGGCGAAAAGCAGTCGATTGTCGTTTCGGAGATCCCCTACCAGGTCAACAAGAGCCGCCTGCTCGAGCGCATTGCCGAGCTGGTGCGCGAGAAGAAGATCGAGGGCATCTCCGACCTCCGCGACGAGTCCGATCGCGACGGCATTCGGATCGTCCTCGAGGTCAAGCGCGGCGACGTTCCCGAGGTCATCCTCAATCAGCTCTACAAGCTGACCCAGATGCAGGCGACCTTCGGCATCATCCTGCTGGCGATCGTCGACAACCAGCCGAAGGTGCTGACGCTGCGCGAGATGCTCTTCCACTTCCTGAACCACCGGAAGACGGTGATCATCCGCCGCAGCCGCTACGACCTGCGCAAGGCCGAGGAGCGGGCCCACATCTTGGAGGGCCTGCTCAAGGCCCTCGACATGCTCGACGCGGTGATCGCCGCGATCCGCGCCAGCCAGACCCCGGCCGAGGCCCGCGAACGCCTGATCTCGGCGCCCTTCGTTTTCTCGGTGCTCCAGGCCGACGCAATCCTCGACATGCGCCTGCAGCGCCTGACCGGCCTCGAGCGCCAGCGCCTGCTCGACGAGTACACCGAAATCATGGCTCTGATCGCGCGTCTGCGCGCCATCCTCGGCTCCGACAAGCTGGTGCTCGAGGAGATTCGCCGCGAGTTGCGCGAGCTCAAGGATCGCTACGGCGACAAGCGCCGCACCGAGATCATCCCCGAGACCAACGAAATCACCATCGAGGACATGATCGCCGACGAAGAGATGGTCGTCACGGTCTCCTCCTCGGGCTACATCAAGCGCTCGCCGCTGTCGCTCTACCGCTCGCAGATTCGCGGCGGTCGCGGTCGCACCGGCATGACCACCAAGGACGGCGACTGGGTCGAGCACCTGTTCGTCGCCTCGGCGCACAGCTACGTCCTGGTGTTCACCCAGTCCGGGCGGGTGCACTGGGTCAAGGTGCACGAGATCCCGCAGGCCGGCCCGGCGGCAAAGGGCAAGGCGATCGTCAACCTGCTCGAGCTCGACGGCGCCGAGAAGATCGCCACCGCCTTCGCGGTGCGCGACTTCCCGGTCGACCGCTTCCTGGTCTTCGCCACCGAAAAGGGCACGATCAAGAAGACCGCGCTGGCCGAGTACGGCAACCCGCGCTCCGGCGGCATCATTGCGATCAACCTCGAAGAGGGCGATCGCCTGCTGTCGGTGAAGATGACCGATGGCGAGAAGCACGTCTTCATGGCCACCGCCCTCGGCATGTCGATCCGCTTTCCCGAGGCCGACATCCGACCGATGGGACGCGCCACCTACGGCAACCGCGGCATCCAGCTGCGCCAGGACGACCGCGTCGTCGGCATGGACACCCTCGAAAAGGAGGGTGCAATTCTGACCGTCGCCGAGCGCGGTATCGGCAAGCGCACGCCCATCGCCGAATACCGCGAACAGGGTCGCGGCGGCCTCGGCGTCATCAACCTCAAGGTGTCGCCGAAGACCGGCCCGGTCGTCGGCATCGTCCAGGTGCTGCCCGGTGATCAGGTGATTCTGATCACGCAGGACGGCATGCTGATCCGCACCGCGGTCGACGGCATCCGCGAGATCGGGCGGTCGACCCAGGGCGTCAAGCTCATCAACTTGCAGCCCGAGGACAAGCTGATGGCGATGGCCAAGGTCCTCGAGCGCGACAGCGAAGAGCCGGTCGACGGTGAGCCGGCTGGCGAGCCCGAGCCGGAAACCCCGAGCACCTGAACCGCAGGCCCATCGACGTAACGCCGGAGATCACCGACATGCGTTTCTTCCTCGACACCGCCGACGTCAAAGAGATCGAGACCGGTCTCGCCTGGGGCCTGGTGGACGGCGTCACCACCAACCCCAGCCTGATTGCCCAGCAAGGGCGCCCCTATCTGCCGACCGTGGCCGAGATCGCCAAGCTGGTGCCCGGGCCCGTCTCGGGCGAGGTCCTCGCCACCGACCTCGACGGCATCCTCGCCCAAGGGCACCGACTGGCCGCCATCGCCGCCAACGTCGTCGTCAAGCTGCCGCTCACGCCGGCCGGCCTCCAGGCCGCCAAGGTGTTCAGCGGCGAGGGCATCAGGACCAATGTCACTCTCTGCTTCTCGCCGGCCCAGGCGCTGCTCGCGGCAAAGGCGGGCGCGACGTACATCTCGCCGTTCGTCGGCCGCCTGGATGACGTCGGCGAGAGCGGCATGGAGCTCATCCGGCAGATCGTCGCCATCTACGAGAACTACGACTTCGCGACGCAGGTGCTGGTGGCCTCGTGTCGGCACCCGATGCATGTGGTCGAGGCGGCCCTGCTCGGCGCCGACGTCGCCACCATTCCGTTCAAGGTGCTCCAGCAGCTCTACAAGCACCCGCTTACCGACATCGGCCTGGATCGCTTCCTGACGGACTGGCAGAAGACCGGCAAGGGCTTCGACGACTGAGCATCGACGACCGCCCGGCTGTGGCGGACGCCGCGGCTGCCGCCCGCTTCTTCCGCCTGGCGGCGGCGGTCTATCTGGCGCTGGCCGTCGCCGGCGTGGTCTGGCTCGGCTGGCGCGTCGGTCGGATTCCGCTCAGCGCCTTCCTCGACCCCGCCGGCTGGGCGCTCGACTTCGGGCTCGGCCTGGCGGCCGCCGGCCTGCTCACCGGGCTCTGGGAGGGCACCCGCCGGCTGTCGTCGCGCGCCCGCGAGCTCGAGCGCGAGCTGGCGGCGCTCCTTGGGCCGCAGGGCCCGAGTGAGGTGCTCGCCCTCGCTCTGCTTTCCGGCGTCGCCGAGGAGGTGTTCTTCCGCGGCGCCATGCTCCCGGCGTGGGGTCTGCTGCTGACGACGATCGTCTTCACGGTGCTGCACAGCGGCCCGGGTCCGGCGTACCGGCTGTGGACGCTCTTTGCCTTGGTCGGCGGGGTGCTCTTTGCGAGCCTCGTCCTGTGGCGCGGCAACCTGTTGCCGGCGATCGTGGCCCACGTCGTGGTCAACGCGGTCGGCCTCCATCGCCTGGCCGCTGACCGCGCGGCGGGGGCGACGTGACCGGGGAGCCCCCCCCGCCTCTGCTAGACTGGCGCCTCGACAACACGAGTTTCCCCGAGGAGGAGAGCCGCATGCCGAAGAGCGTCCAAGAGGTCCTTTCTCGCGTCGAGCGGGAGAAAGAGGGCTACCTCGCGGAGCTCGAGGACTACATTCGGATCCCCTCGATCTCCACCGACCCGGCCTACAGGGGCGAGGTCGTCCGCTGCGCCGACTGGCTAGTCGATCGTCTGCGGGCCGCCGGGCTGAGCGCCGAGAAGATCGAAACCAAGGGCAACCCGCTGGTCTACGCCGAGTGGCTGGGCGCGCCCGGCAAGCCGACGATCCTCTTCTACGGCCACTACGACGTGCAGCCGGCGGTTCCCGTCGAGCTCTGGCGCCACCCGCCGTTCGAGCCCACGCTCGAGGGAGACTGCCTGGTCGCCCGCGGCGCCACCGACGACAAGGGCCAGTCCTACACCCACGTCAAGGCTGTCGCCGCGTGGCTCGCGGAGCACGGCTCCCTGCCGGTCAACGTCAAGTTCATCGTCGAGGGAGAGGAGGAATCCGGGGGCGAAGCGATCGAGGCCTACGTCCGTCAGGACGCCGGCCGGCGCCTGGCCGCCGACGCAGTGGTGGTCTCCGACTCCTCGATGTATGGCCCGGGCCAGCCGGCACTCTGCTACGGCCTGCGCGGCATGGCTTACACCGAGATTCGCGTCACCGGCCCCGACCGCGACCTGCACTCCGGCACCTACGGCGGTGCGGTCTCCAATCCGCTCAATGCTCTCTGCGAGATCGTCGCCAAGCTCCGCGATCCGGCCACCGGCCGCGTGCTGGTGCCCGGCTTCTACGATGACGTCCGCCCGCTGTCCGCGGCCGAGCGCGCCGACTTCGCCGCCCTGCCGTTCGACGAGGCGGCGTACAAGGAGGACCTCGGCGTCGACGCTCTGCTCGGCGAGCAGGGCTTCTCGGTAAAGGAACAGACCGGCGCCCGACCCACTTGCGACGTCAACGGCATCTTCGGCGGCTACCAGCTCCCCGGAGCGAAGACCATCATTCCCTCCTGGGGAGGCGCCAAGATCTCGATGCGACTGGTTCCCGACCAGGACCCGAAAAAGATCGTCGCCGCCTTCACCGACTACGTCCGCGCCGTGGCGCCGCCGGGTGTCAAGGTCGAGATCGTCTTCGCCCACGGCGCGCCGGGCGTCTTGGTGGACCTCGAGGGTCCGATCGCCGAGGCAGCGATCGAGGCGATGACCGAGGTCTGGGGCAACGCGCCGGTCCGCGTGCGGGAGGGCGGCTCGATCCCGATCGTCGGCACCTTTGCCCAGGTCCTTGCGGTGCCAGTGCTGTTGCTCGGCTTCGGTCTCCACGACGACCGCCTGCATTCGCCAAACGAGAAGTTCAACGTCAGCCACTTCTATGGTGGCATCCGCTCCATCGTCACCCTGCTCGACCGCGTCGGCCAGTTGGCCTGAAAGCAGAGCGAGCCCCTATGGCTTCGACCATCGACCTCGACGACACCGGCCCCGTGGAGCGCGAGCTCAAGTTCGCCGTTTCCGACCTCGAAGCGCTGCGCGAGCGGCTGCGCGAGATGGCCGCCGAGCGGCAGGCGCCGGCGACGCTCGAGGACAACCTGGTGTTCGACCAGGAGCAAGTCCTCGAGCGCCAGGGCCACCTGCTGCGACTGCGCAGCGACGGCCGCGGTGCGACTCTGACGTTCAAGGGTCCGGCGCGCTTCGAGGGCGGTCTCAAGATCCGCGCCGAGCGTGAGACCCGGCTCGACAACGCCACCGAGGCCCAGGCGATCCTCGAGGCTCTTGGCTATCAGGTCGTCCGCCGGTACCAGAAGCTGCGCGAGGAGTGGCGCCTCGGCAGCGTGCAGATCAGCCTCGACCACACGCCGATTGGCGACTTCGTCGAATTCGAGGGGGAGAAGGCGGAGGCCGTCGCCCGCCGCTGTGGGCTGGCCGCTGCCCAGGCGGAGACGCGCACCTACCTCCGGCTCTACCTCGACTACCTGAGCGAGCATCCGGAAGCGCCGCCCGACATGACCTTCCGTGAGTAGCGACGGCCGGCGCTCGGCGCGCTGGCGCCCCCTGCCCGCCGCTGCCGGTCCGCTGCCGAGCACGCCCGTCATCAAGGCCTTGGTGCTCGCCGCCGGCCGGGGCGAGCGTCTGCGCCCGCTCACGAATCGTCGGCCCAAACCGCTCTTGCCGGTTGCGGGACGCTCGATCCTCGCCCACACCCTGAGCGAGCTCGCCGAGCTCGGCTGCCGCGAGGTCGCGATCAACCTCCATCACCTCGGCGACCAGATCGTCGAGGTGATCGGTAGTCGCGACGGCCAGCTCGCCATCACCTATGCGCGCGAAGCGACCCTTCTCGGCACCCTGGGGGCGCTCGGCCCCCTGAGCGGCTTCCTCGCCGACGCGGACGTGATCCTGGTGATCAACGGCGACAGCCTATGCCCCTGGCCCCTTCGGCGCCTGCTGCGCGAACACCAGGAGTCCGGTGCCGTCGCCACCCTGCTGCTCGCGCGCCACGCCGACCCCCGACGTTTCGGCGGTGGCGTCGGCGTCGACGCTGCGGGCAGGGTGCTGAGCTTTCGGGCCGCAGAGTCGCTGGTTCCCGGTGGCGAAATCACCACGCGCCGCGTCTTCGCCGGTGCGCATTTCCTCTCTCCAGCCTTGTTGTCGCGCGTTCCCGAGCGGCCCGCAGACTTCGTGGCCGACCTCTACGAGCCACTGCTCGCCGAGGGAGCGCTTCTGCGCAGCGTCACCACCGGCTTGCGCTGGCACGACCTGGGCACCCCGGAGCGCTACCTCGACGGGGTGCTCGACTGGGTCGCAAACACCCGCGGCGGGCGCCACGCGGGCGGCACCTGGACCAGCGAACGGTCTCTGGTCCTGCCAGGCTCCCGCCTCGACGCCACCGTCCTCGAGACGGGCGTTGAAGTGGGAGCCAGCGCCTACCTGCAGCGGGTGGTGGCCCTTGCCGGGGCGCGGGTCGGCGAAGGGGCGGTTCTGCGCAACGTGATCCTCGGCGAGGGCGCGGTGGTGGCTCCAGGCGTCAAGCTCGAGCGCGTCCTCGTGGTGCCGGCGCGCGACGCCGGCCAACTGCCAGCTGGCGCCGAGGTCATCGGCACGCATGTTCACGTTCGCCTCGGAGCCTGAGCCTTGTCCGCAACGCCCTACCGCGTCCTCGTCTTCGATTGGGACGGCACGCTGCTCGATTCGATCGGCCCGATCATCGCCTGCACCCTCGCTGCCTTCGCCGACCTCGGCCTGTCCGTGTCGGCCGAGCGGGTCCGCTCGGCGATTGGCCTGGGCCTGAAGGAGACGCTCGAGATGTTCTTCCCGCAAGCGTCACCAGCCGAGCTCGAAGCGGTCTACCTCCGCTACCGCGACCACTGGTGGACCACCTACCGCGATCAGACCCAGCTCTTCCCGGGTGTCGACACGACCCTCGGCAGCCTCGCGGCCGCCGGCTACCAACTTGCGGTGGCCACCGCGAAGAGCCGCCGGGGTCTCGAGCGCGACCTCGAGGTTACCGGCCTGGGCGGGCGCTTCGTAGCCACCCGCACGGTCGATGAGGCGCCCTCCAAGCCCCACCCCCAGATGCTCCTCGACCTCCTGGCGGTGACCGGCAGCCGGGCCACGGAGGCGGTCATGATCGGCGACACCGCCCACGACCTGCAGATGGCGGCCAACGCCGGCATGCGGGCGATCGGCGTGCTGTCCGGGTCGCATGACGCGCCGTCGCTTCTGGCCGCGGGGCCACTCGCCCTGCTCGGCGGCGTCTGGGAGCTGCCGGACTTCCTCGCCTCTCGGGTAGCGAGCCGGCGCCTGGAATCGACGGCGGGCGATTAGCTGTTATCTTGGATGGCCGCCCCCTCGGGGGCAGCCGAGTTCTTTCTCAGGGGGCGTTCCGGTTTTGACGGGGAACAAAGCGGTACCGGGGTGGCGCGTCGAGCCTAACCGCTCGTAAATCTGGCTATCACAACTGCCAACGACAACCTCGCACTGGCGGCCTAAAAGCCCGTCACGTTCTAGTTAGAGCCCGGCTTACGGCGCTTTCTAGGGCGACGCTAAAGTAAGCCAGGGGGACCGGTAGGCCACGGGCCGGTCCCCGACACTACGTGGCTCTACCAACGCGCTGGGCTCGCATCTGTCCACGGCGCTGCGGCGAGACTTCAAACAGGTGCTACACGCGTAGATGTCCCGGTGACGCGTTCTTCGGACGTGGGTTCGACTCCCACCGCCTCCACCATCACCTCGTTCGCTCGCTGACGCTCGCTTCTCGGCGCTGGCGCCGGCGCTGTGAGTCGGTCATTGCGCCGGCCTCTGGCCGCCGCAAAGGGCGACTCCCACTTTCCGTTCTCCGATCCTCCCCTGCTGCTCGCGGTCGGCGCTGGCGTCGGCCGCCCCTCACCGGTCATTTCGACCGGAGGGCGGCGCAGGCCGCCCGAAGTGGGGAAATCTGCCTTCACCGAAGTCGCGCTCCGCGGGGTGGGTTTAGACTCCGCGGCCATGCTCGTCTTTCTCTTGTCGGTGCTCCTTTCCTTTCCTCCTGCGCTCGCCTGCGCCGGGCTCGTCTATTGGCTCGACCGCTACGAGCGCGAGCCCAAGCTGCTGGTGACGGCGGCGTTTGGGTGGGGCGCAATGGTGGCGACGGTGGCGGCGATCGTGGCGCAGGGGGTGTTGTCGGGGGTGGTGGTCGGGGTCACGGGGTCGGAGCAGGCGGCGGACGTGGCGGGGACGACGGTGTTCGCGCCGGTCACCGAGGAGACGCTCAAGGGCGTCGCGGTGCTGCTGATCTTTCTGATCATGCGGCGCGAGCTCGACTCGGTGATGGATGGCGTGCTCTATGCGGGGGTCACCGCGCTCGGGTTTGCGGCGACGGAGGATGCGCTGTACCTGTTTGGCGCCGGCAGCGAGGGCGGCGTAGGGCAACTGTTCAGCTTGTTCGTGCTGCGGGTGGTGATGGGCATCTGGGACCATCCCTTCTACACTGCATTCATCGGGATCGGCCTGGCGTTGTCGAGACTCGGGCGCACGTGGGTGGTGCGGTGGCTGGCGCCGCCGATCGGATGGGCCCTGGCGGTTGGATTCCACGCACTGCACAACAGCCTGGCGACGTTGGCTGAAGGAACGCCGGGGTTCGGGGCGGCCATGTTTGCCGTCGACTGGGGCGGCTGGGCGGTGATGGCGGGCGTGGTTGCGATTTCGATCTGGGCCGAGAGCCGACTCTTGCGACGCCAGCTGGCGGCCGAGGTTGGCCGGGGGACCTTGCGGAGCGATCAGGTGGCGAGCGCGGTGTCGTTCTTCGGACGAACGACGGCGGGCCTGAGGGCCTTGGGGACCGGCAGGTGGCGGGCGACGCGGCGCTTGCACCAGGTGTGCGGCGAGCTCGCGCACAAGAAGGAGCAGTTGGCCCGCCTGGGAGAGGAGGACGACAACGCCGCGGCGGTGCGCGCGCTTCGCGCCGAGCTGGGCCAGCTGTCGGCTAGCCTGTGACGGCGGCGATCGATGCGGGGTAGGACGCGCGCAGGACGCCACGCTCGGTGATGATGGCGGCGATCAGCGCGGCGGGGGTGACGTCGAAGGCGGGGTTGGCGACGGGGGTGTCCGCGGGGGCGGTCGTGACGCCGGTGAAGGAGGTGACCTCGTCGGCGCGGCGCTCCTCGATCGGGATGGCGGCGCCGTCGGGCGTGGCGGGGTCGAGAGTGGAAACCGGGGCCGCGACGTAGAACGGGATGCGGTGATGGTGGGCGAGGACGGCGACGCCGTAGGTGCCGATCTTGTTGGCGGTGTCGCCGTTGGCGGCGATTCTGTCGGCGCCGACGATGACGGCGTCGACCAGGCCGCGAGCCATGATCGAGGCGGCCATCGAGTCGGTGATCAGGCGATGCGGCAGGCCAAGGCGCTTGCACTCCCAGGCGGTGAGACGGGCGCCCTGAAGGAGCGGGCGGGTCTCGTCGACCCACACCAGCTCGAGCGGGGCCAGCTGGTGGGCAGCCAGGATGACGCCCAAGGCGGTGCCCCAGCCGGCGGTGGCGAGGGCGCCGGTGTTGCAGTGGGTGAGGATGCGGGCGTGGCCGCCTGGCCGGGAGGCGACGAGGAGTGGCGCGCCGAGCGCGCCCATGGCGCGGTTGGCGGCCATGTCGGCCCGCTGCAGCTCGGTGGCCCAGGTGGTCAGTGCGGAGACGACAGCCTGCGGGCTGGCGCCGGCCAGGCCGTCGAGCAGGTTGCTGCCATGCTGGAGCGCCCAGCGTAGGTTGACGGCCGTCGGCCGCGTCGCCAGCAGACCGGCAGCGGCTTGGCGCACGGCCGCCACCACCGGCACGCCCGAAGCGGCCGCGTCGCGCGCCGCCACCACCAGGCCATAGGCGGCGGCAACGCCGATCGCGGGGGCGCCGCGGACGGCGAGGCGACGAATGGCGTCAGCGACGGTCGCCACGTCAGGGCAGGCGAGCCAAACCTCGGCCTGGGGCAGGCGCGTCTGGTCGAGCAGCTCGAGGCCGGCGGAGGTGAACCGGATGGGCGAAAACAGGGTGGGGTCTGTCCCGGGGCTCGTCACGGCCGGATTCTCTCGCAGATACAATCGCCGGGACGTCAAGCGAAGGAGACGACTTGAAGGGCGACTCGAAATCTCGTGGTTTTGCGACGCGTGCGATCCATGCCGGCCAGGCTCCCGATCCGGTGACCGGGGCGGTGGCGGTGCCCATCTACCAGACCTCGACCTATGTGTACGAGGAGCTCGGGGTGCACAAGGGCTTCGAATACGCCCGGGTGCAGAACCCCACCCGGCATGCCCTGGAAGCCAACGTCGCGGCGCTCGAGGAGGGGCTTTCGGGCCACGCCTACGCCTCGGGTATGGCGGCGATCGCCACCATGATGACGATGCTGCGGGCCGGCGACCACGTGGTGGCTTCGCGCACCGTCTACGGCGGGACGTACCGCTTCTTCACCAAGATTCTCGAACGGTTCGACCTGCGGTTCTCGTGGGTAGACACCACCCGACTCGAGCTCATCGCAGAGGCGATCACCGATCGCACCCGCATGATCTACCTCGAGACGCCGACCAACCCGCTGATGGAAATCACCGACATTCGCGCGGTCGCCGAGCTGGCGCGGTCGCGCGGCGGCGACATTCGGGTGGTGGTCGACAACACCTTCCTCTCGCCCTACCTGCAGCGTCCGCTCACGCTGGGCGCCGACATTGTCGTCCACTCCACGACCAAGTTCCTGAACGGTCACAGCGACTCGATCGGCGGCGTGCTGGTGGCGAACCGCGCCGACGACAGCGAGTGGTTCTCCTTCGCCACCAAGTCGATGGGCGCCATCCTGTCGCCGATCGAGAGCTTCCTGATCATGCGCGGGATCAAGACCCTGCCGGTGCGGATGGAGCGCCACGAGGCGAACGCGCGGGCCATCGCCACCCTTCTCGACGGTCACCCCAAGGTCGGACGGGTGCTCTACCCCGGCCTGCCGAGTCACCCGGGCCATGAGCTCCAGAAGCGCCAGGCAAGCGGCTTCGGCGCCATGATCACCTTCGACCTCGGCAGCTACGCGGCGGCCAAGCGGCTGCTCGACCGCCTCGAGGTGATGTCACTTGCCGAGAGCCTCGGCGGGGTCGAGACCCTGATCTCGCACCCGGCGTCGATGACGCACGCCTCGATGCCGGCGGAAGAGCGGGCCAAGATCGGGCTGACGGATGGCCTCGTGCGGGTGTCGGTCGGCATCGAGAGCCTCGACGACCTGCAGGCCGACCTCGAATGCGGCCTGGCTGCCGTCTGACGGGGATTCAGTCGTCATCGCCGAGCCGGGGCTCGGCGTCGTCGGAAAACTCTGCCTGCTTGTCGAGGCAGCTGCCGATCCAGTCGTAGAACCGCGGCTCGCCCCGGACGCCCGGGAAGGCAAGGATCTCCGGGAGCTCGTAGGTGTGGAGCTCGAGGATGGTCGCCCGCACCGCCTCGAGCTCCGAGTCCAGCGTCTTGATGACCAACATGAGCTCGGAGTCCTGGCAGATCTTGCCCTGCCAGCGGTAGATCGAGCGCAGCCCCGGCACGATGTTGACGCAGGCGGCGTGGCGCCGAGCGACCAGCTCCTCCGCGATCTCCATTGCCTGCTCCTCGTTGCCGACGGTGGTGATGACGACGAGGGCGGTCACGGCGCCGGGGACCATACGACAGGGGTCGCGAGAGCGTCAACGAGCTCCCGCGCCGTCGCTCTACTCGAGCCAGCGGTCGCGCCGGGCGTCCCAGTGGAGCTGACGAACCCGCGCGCTGGTGCCCAGGACGCGGATGGCGATCAGCTGGTCCCTGCCGTCGGTGACGTAGAGGGTTCCGGGAGTCGCCGTGCCGAACGGGTCGAAGGCCGCGATGTCCGATCGGTTGAAGCGTACCGGGTCCTCGAGGTGGTCCAGCCGATGGCGGGGGTCGCCGGGGTCGCGGGGTGGTCTGCCGGCGGGGAAGCCGAGGTGAACGTCGCCGCCGACGTGCGCCAGCCGCCGCGCTGGACCGATGGCCGGGTCGATGCCGCGACGGATGTCGACGGAGAGCAGGCCATCGCCATCCCCGTCGCGATGAAGGGTGAAGCTCACTCCGCCTCGAGCATCGATCAGGAACTTGAGACCGACCTTGACGTTGCGCTTGATGGCTTCGGCGCGCGCCAGCCGCAGGACACCGACCAGCTCCTGGCAGGCCAGGTCGAGGCGCAGGCGCATGGTCGCTTGCAGCAGGGGCGGCGTGACGAGGAGCGTCGCGGTCATCAGGATGAAGGCCGCCAGGGTCAGCTCCGGCAGGCTCATGCCGGTGCTCTGTCGGCGGCGAGTGACGAATCGTCGCGGGGCCATTCGAGGACTCCGTTTCGCAGAGCGAGGGCGGGTGCGGGGCCCGTCGGGCCCCGCACCCCGCCCCTCGGATCTCAGCCCTTGGTGCGCGAGATCTTGACCTTGCCCGACAAGGTGGTCTTGCCGGAGAGGACGACGTACGCCTTGAGGTCGGCGAAGGTCTTGTCGCCGATCCCTGCCACGAGCAGGAGGTCTTCCGCGCTCTTGAACGGGCCGTTCTTCTCGCGGTGCGCGACGATGCGCTGCGCCGTGGCCTGGCCGACATGCGGCAGCATCGCGAGCTCGTCGGCGGTCGCGCTGTTGACGTTCACCTGGCCGCTCGCGGCGGCGGTAGCCGTCGGCGAGGAGCTGCCCTCCTCGGCGAAGACCGGGGCGGTCACGGCGATACCAGCGACGAAGACGAGAGCGAGGACGAGGGTGCGACGGATCAGGTTGCTCATGGTGGTTCTCCTCTTGGTGGGCGAGCGCTGCGGCTGCCCGATTGGATTTCGACTGCGGACGGGATGGATCAAATCGTTGCCTGCTACTGCCGGACTGCTTTGTTCACTTCCTTGCTGCTGCCTCTGTTGGTGGTCTGCTGGTCGTCTGTCGGTCGCCTGGCCTCCTCCGCGGTTGTTGTTTGCTGCGCAGGAAGCCAACTTCAATCTCCTTGCCAACCCATGCTCTGTTAGATAACGCCTTTGTTTTCAGTCACTTCGCAGGTCAGCGCAGCGGCCGCCTGCCAGGCAGCTCGACAAGCGAACGAGACACCCGCGCGCGCCCCGATGGCGCGACGGCGGCGTCGGCACAGACGCCGGTGGCGTTGCAGGGTCGCGGGCCCGCCGCCTGCGGTGCCGTCAATTGATTTGGACGCTGGCGCAATCCCTTGACAGCGCTTCGTAGGGTAGGCTTCGCCGTCCCATGGCCGACGCACGCGACACCGCCGCCAAACCGCCCAGCGAGCCCGAGACCAGCGAACGCCGGTCGACCAGCCGCGAATACCTGGAGGCGCTGATCATCGCTGCGCTCTTCCTGGCGTTCGCCAACACCTTCGTCGTGCAGAGCTTCTACATCCCCAGCGGCTCGATGGAGAACACGCTCCTGGTGGGCGACCACCTCTTCGTCAACCGCTTCCTGTTCGGGCCGGCGCCCCATGGCGAGGCAGCGGTGATACCGCTGCGCGACATCCGCCGCGGCGACATCGTCATCTTTCGCTCACCCGAAAACCCGAAGAACGTCCTGGTGAAGCGCTGCGTCGCCCTTGCCGGCGACACCGTCGAGGTGGTGCGCAAGCAGCTCTACATCAATGGAAAGCAGGTGGACGACGGCGCCTACGTCATCCACAAGGACCCCGAGACGTACCCCAACAATCCATTCCTGCAACCCGGCCGCCGCCTGCGCGACACCTTCGGGCCCTACCAGGTGCCGGCGGGTCACATCTTCTGTATGGGCGACAACCGCGACCAGTCCTATGACTCGCGGTTCTGGGGCCCGGTGCCTCGCCATCTGGTCCAGGGCCGCGCGGAGATCATCTACTGGTCCTTCGGTGGTGAAACGCCGGACGGCAACTGGCACGGCTGGGGCCAGAAGCTCCGCCAATTGGGCAACACCGCCTTGGGCTTCTTCACCAAGACGCGGTGGACGCGCACCTTCCAGCTGATTCGCTGAGCGGCGGGACGGACCCGGCGCGGGCAAGTCGACCATCGCTCATGCGCGAGCTGGCGGAGTCGCTGTTCGTCGCCATCGTCCTCGCGCTCTTCGTCCGCACCTTCCTGGTGCAGGCATTCGCCATTCCCAGCATCTCGATGGAGCACAACCTGCTCGTCGGGGACCACATCCTGGTCAACAAGTTCATCTACGGCGAGCTGGCGAGCTGGTGGGGAGAGGCTCTCCTGCCGATGCGTCGAGTCCGCCGGGGCGACATCGTGGTCTTTCGCTACCCGCGCGACCCGAGCCGCGATTTCATCAAGCGTTGTGTCGGCCTGCCGGGTGACACGGTCGAGCTTCGCGACAAGGTCCTCTATGTCAACCGTCAGCCGGTGCGCGACGAAACCTACGCCGAGCACTCCGACACGAGTGTCCGGCCGCAGCCCGGAGGCCGAGACAACTTCGGCCCGCTGACCGTCCCCTGGGGTCAGTACTTCTGCCTCGGCGACAATCGAGACGCCTCGAACGACTCCCGCTTCTGGGGCCCGGTGCCGACGAGCCACCTGCGGGGCCGGGCGCTGCTCGTCTACTGGTCGGTTGCCGGAGCCGAAGGCTCAGCGAGCGATGATCGGGGTTGGTGGACCGCGCCCATGCGCATCCTCAGGAGCACGCGCTGGGAGCGTAGCCTGCGGCTGATTCGGTGAGCCGAGCAGACGCGTTGCGCGGGTGAGCGCTGCGCCGCGCCCCGGCTGCTACAATCGAACGCTCGTTTCGAGCCAAGAGGAGACAAGCATGTTGCGTCGGCGTGCGGAAGCAGGTGAAGGTGCGATCAAGGCCGTTGTCTGGCTGGGCTTGTTGGCGGCGGTGGCCGTCTTCTGCGTGAAGTACGTCCCGGTCAAGCTGGCCACGACCGAGTTCTACGACTTCATGAACGAGCAGTCGAAATTTGCCCAACATGCCTCTCCAGACCAGCTCAAGCGGACCATTCTCGACAAGGCCGTCCAGCTCAGGCTGCCGATCGAGAAGGAGCAGTGCCGAGTCGAGAAGCCGGGGGATCGGATCGTGATGCAGTGCGAATACGACATCGAGGTCGATTTCATCCTGGTCAAGCACGTCTACCACTTCGCACCGATCGTCGACCAGCCGATCTTCATCTTCTAACAGGCTTCTCGCTTCGCTCGAGCCTGTAGCGGTCACTTGGCCGGGCCGGACCTCGACCTACGGTCGCGGTCGTCGGCCCGCCCAAGAGGACTAGCAGGCTTCTCGCTCGCTCGAACGCTGACGGCGGCCACTTGGCTGGCCTGAAGGCCGACCTCCGGTCGAGGCTTTCGGCCAACCCAAGAGAACTAACCAGGCGGTGCTGAGGCCACGACTGTTCGGACTGCTCCCGGTCAGGCCCGGTTGCCCAGTGAAGCCGACAGCTCATCCAGCGCAGCTTCTGGACTCGGGGCGCGGGTGAGCGGGCGGCCGATTACCAGGAGGTCGGCGCCGGCGGCCAGGGCGGCGGCTGGGGTGGCCGTGCGACGCTGGTCGTCGTCGCGCTCGGCGGGACGAATTCCTGGGGTGACGAGCAGGAACGGTGTCGGCACCAAAGGCCGCAGGCGGGCGAGCTCGAGGGGGGAGCAAACGACGCCGGCGCAGCCAGCCGTGGCGGCCATGGCAGCCCAGTCCGCAGCTCGCGCGCCGCTCGAGCCTGGCATCCCGAGGCGGGCAAGGTCGCTGTCGTCGAGGCTGGTGAGCACGGTGACGGCCAGTAGTTGAACCTGGCCCGCTGCCGCCTCGGCGGCGGCGGCCAGCATCGGTGCGCCACCGCTGGCGTGGACGGTGAGGTAGCGCACCCCGAGGTCGCGGGCCGCGGCGGTGGCGCCGGCGACGGTGTTCGGAATGTCGTGCAGCTTGAGGTCGAGGAAGATTCGCCCGTTGGTGGCGAGGGCCGCCTCGACCGCCGGCGGGCCCCAGCGAACGAAGGCTTCGAGGCCGACCTTGAGGACGCCGACCCGCGGGCCGAAAAGCTGGCACCAGGCGCGGTATTCCCCCCAGTCAGCGGTGTCCAGGGCCACGGCGACGGCGGCGAGCGGCTTGCTCATAGTTGGAAGCTCAGGTTGTAGGCATAGCGTCCGCGTTGCACGACCAGGAGCAGGGAGCCGCGCTCGAGACCCCGCAATACGGCCCGCTCGAGCTCGTCGATGTTCGCTATCGGGCGGCCGCCGGCGCCCAGGATGACGTCGCCGGCCCGCAGGCCACGCCCGGCCGCTGCCGAGCCAGAGCTCACCAGGCCGATCGCCAGACCACCGCGCACCGCGTCGAGCTCGCCGACGCCGACGCTGTCGAGGAGAACCTCGAGGCCAAGGCCGCGTCGCGGGCGCACGGGCCGGAGGGTAACGGCCAGGTCCTTGCCGGCGCGCCGCACGGTGGCGTCGATGACGGTGCCGATCGGCACGCTGTAGAAGGCGGTCAGGACGTCCTCTCGGCTGGTGGCAGGATGCCCGGCCACGCTGGTGATCAAGTCGCCTGCAGCCAGCCCGGCGACGGCGGCGGGGGAATCGGGGTACACGCGGTCGACCCGCGCGCCGTGCTTCGGCGCGGGGCCTTCGCCCTCGGCAGTGCTCAGGCGCAGCCCGGTCCAGGGCGGCTGCAGCTCGCCGAAGCGCAGCAGGTCGTCGACCACGCGCCGGGCGCGGTCGGCCGGGATGGCGAAGCCGATGCCGGAAGCCCCCGAGATGATCGCCGTGTTGACGCCGATCACGCTGCCCGCGAGGTCGACCAGCGGGCCACCCGAGTTGCCGGGGTTGATCGAGGCGTCGGTCTGCAGAAAATCGGTGAACACCCGCTCCCCCTGTTCGGACGCGACGCTCCGCCCGCGGGCCGACAGCACCCCGGTGGTCACGGTGTGCGAGAGACCAAACGGGTTGCCGATCGCCAGCACGGTCTCGCCAATCAACAGATCGCTGCTCGAGCCCAGGGCGACCGCGGCGAGCTCCTTGCCGGCCGGCACCTTTACCTTGAGCACCGCCAGGTCGGCGTCGCCGTCGGCACCGAGGACCTCGGCCGCGAGCTCGCTGCCGTCGAGGGTGAAGACGGTGATCTTGGACGCGCCTTCGATGACGTGGGCGTTGGTGACGACCACCCCCTGGCGGTCAATGATCAGCCCCGAGCCGAGCGACTGGTTGGTACGCGAGCGCGGGCCGAAGAACATGCCGAAAAAAGGGTCCATCTCGCGGACGGTGGATTCGGCCGCGATGTTGACGACGGCAGGTGCCACACGCTCGACGATGTCGACGACGGGTGAGCGGCGCGGGTCGGCTAGGGGAGCGGCAGCGTGCGCGGCCGAGGCCTGGAGCAGGCTGACGGCCAGAATAGGCAGAGCGGAGACGGTTCGCATAGGCCGAAAGAGAATAGCCGAGGCCCGGCCGGCAGGTCAGGGGCTGCTGACGAGCCGCGCATAACGGACCGCCGGTCCGACCAGGAGCCGTGCGCCCGACAAGGGGCCGAGCGGCCGACCGTCGCGGCTGATCACCTCGGCTGCCGGGCGCGGCAGATCGACCTCGATGGCCGCGGCAGTCGACCAGCCAGCGACCCACACGGCCCCGTCGGCGGCAGCGAAGCTGAGTAGGTACGCGCCTGGAGGTGCGACGAGCCTTCCCACGGAGGACGTGCCCGCCAGGGTCGCCTGGAGGGTGCGGAGGGCAGCGAAGGCCGGTCGGCGGCGCGGCGACCCTTCCACCAGCGGGTCGGCAAGGCCATAGCCCTTGGCGAAGAGCTGCCACCAGAAGACGCGGTCGGCGGCTCCCGCGGTCAGCACCATGAGGTAGAAGCGGGCCAAGTAGTTGGCCTGGGACTCTTCGTCGACCGCCACCAGGCGCCCGGCAGGCGAGTGCGGGCCCTCGCGCAGGGGCCAGTTCACCTCGGTGAGGTAGCTCGAGCCGGCGCCACCGCCCGAACGGCTGCCGGTGGCCGCAATGGCCTTGACCAGCAGAGCCTTGCCGAGCGCGTCATAGCCGAGTTGGGTGTTCTCCGGCGCGCCCCGGCGGTCGACGTAGAGCAGGCTGGCGAGACCGTCGAAGGGTGGCGCCGGCCCGTAGTTGGCGACTGCCGCGGTGGCGAGTGGCTCGAAGTCGATGACCGCCCCGCCGAGCAGGCGGGCGTTGGGCGCCACGCGACGCAGGACGTCGACCGCCGGCACCGCCAGCGCGGCGTACTCACGCAGGCTCCAGACACCCCACTTGCTGCGGTTGATCGCCTGACCGACCTGGAAGGCGTGGGCAAAGGGGGCCAAGCGGCGGCCGAGGTCGGTGACGGCCGCCCGCCAACGCGCCGGGTCGCGCACCAGCTCACGGTTCTGCGGCAAGGCGACGGTGAGCTCGAGGCCGCTCGCGGCAAGCGCAGCCGCCAGCTCGACCTCGGCGTCACGGTCGGCGCCCTCGTCCCACGGGTGGGTGCGCAGCAGGACGTGGCGCACCCCGAGGTCGGCCACCGCGGCGAGCAACGCCCCGGGGTCGCGCGGCCATGGGCGCAAGGCGACTCCGAGGCCGGCGAACGTTCGTGGCTGGGTGGCGGCGGCGGTCAGCTCGCGGTAGCGGCGACGTACCCGCGGCCAAGCGGCGATGCCCGCCGCCAGCCCGGAGAGCTGCGCCGGGGCGTCCGCCAGCCGGGCGCCCAGCTTCTGCCAACGCCCGGCATGCAGGTGCGGCTGATCGGAGAGCTGATCCCACACCGCCCGTTCGCGGAGCGCCGTGCCCGGCTCGGCAGCCCGGATGTGGGCGAACGTGCCGCGCGACAGCAGCCGTCCCCGCCAGCGCGCGAGGGTCGTGCGGAGCGCGTTCTTGTGGCGGTGTCGGGCCTCGAAGCGCTGCTTCTGACGGCGGTAGAGCCGTTGGGCGGCCATCGCGACCGGCTGCGGAGCGTGGTAGGCGGCGAGCAGCGCTGCCTGATGCTCAGCGCGCGCCAGGGGTAGACGCGAGAGGTCGGCCATGCGCCGCCGGCTCGACACCACTTGCAGCTCTCGGCTCCGGTTGAGGTCGACCAGCCAGATCGCGGGCTGGTCGCCGCCGCCCGGGCTCGCAGTCTGAAGCAGCAGGTTGCCGGCCGAGAAATCACGGTGCCAGAAGCCGGCATCGTGGAGCGCTCGTGCCGCCCGCGCGAGCGCCGTGAGGGTGGCCGATACCGGCAGCTCGGGAAAGCGGAGCTCGGCGTCTCCTGCATTCAGGGCGCGGATCAGGTAGCGAGCCTCGACGACGTCGGCGAGCTCCCGGGTGACCAGGTACGACGGGCCGTCGAGCCCGGGCGGTGCGAGCCAGAGCAGCGGCTCGGGGGTGAGGATGCCGCGGGCGAGGATTCGCCGTCCGAGAAGAAAGCTGCGCTGAGCCTTGCCGGCGTTGCTCAGGCGTCGCCGGGTGCGGTGCCACAGACCCTCGCGGCCGAAGGCCTTGACCACCACGGAGAGGGGTCCGGCGGCTGTGGCGAGGCGTGCTGCGTAGAGGTGGTTGCGCCCGCGGTGGAGGGTGCGGTCGTCGGCCGCCGGCGACAGCAGCGCGCGGACCGCGGTCAGGCGATCGTCCGGCGAGGCGAAGGGCAACCCGGCGACGATCTCGCCGCGGAGGCCGTCGAGGGCAAGGGGCTCCGTCGGCGGTGCCGACGTCGGCACCGAGTCAGTCCTCGAGCACGTCGTAGCGCTCGTGGTGCAGCTCGGGGTCGCTCTTGAGCACCAGGATGACACCCAGCTCGCGCTCGATCTCATCGAGGATCGCGCGCTCGGTCTGCTGCAGGGCGCGCGCGATCTCGGGGTTGACCCGCACCAGGAGCTCCTTGCCACCGACGCGACCGCGCAGATGGAGCAGCTCGCGCCGGAGGTTCAGGCAGATGGTCGAGATGGCCTTGATCCGGCCACTGCCGGCGCAGTACGGGCAGCTCTGGGTGAGCAGGCGCTCGAGGTTGGCGCGGCTCCGCTTGCGGGTGATCTCGACCAGGCCAAACTCGGAGATCGACAGCACCTTGGTCTTGGCGCGGTCCTTCTCGAGAGCGTGCTCCAGGGCGCGGAACACCTCCTCGCGATGCTCCTGCTCGGTCATGTCGATGAGGTCGAGGACGATGATGCCGCCGAGGTCGCGCAGCCGGATCTGCCGGACGGCCTCCTCGACCGCCTCGAGGTTGGTCTTGAGCACCGTGTCCTCGAGGTTGGTGCGGCCGACGTAGCGGCCGGTGTTGACGTCGATCGCCACCAGCGCCTCGGTGGGATTGATCACCAGGTAGCCGCCCGACTTGAGCCAGACCTTGCTCTTCAGCGCCGCCTCGATTTCCTTCTCGATCCCGAAGCGCTCGAAGAGCGGCGTGTCCTGGCTGTACAGCTTGACCCGGTTGAGCAGCGTCGGCTGAACCTGGTCGAGAAACTCGACGATCCGCTCGTAGGTTTCCTCGCCCTCCACCCAGAGGACCGCGAACTCGCTCGAGAACTGGTCGCGGACCACGCGCAGGGCGACGTCGAGGTCACGGTGCAGCAGGGTCGGAGGTGCCACCTTTTCGGCGCGACGGCGCAGCCGGTCCCACAACTCGCAGAGATAGGCGCGGTCGGTGGCGAACTCGGCGGCACCCTTGCCTTCGCCGGCGGTGCGGACGATGAGGCCCGGGCCTGGGCTCGCCGGGTCGCCGGGCAGCTCCTGGAGCTCCTGGCGCAGGCGGGCCCGCTCGTCCTCGTCGTCGATCCGGCGCGAGATGCCGCGATGGTGCACGGTCGGCAGCAGGACGAGGTAGCGTCCCGGCAGCGTGATCTGGGTCGACACCCGGGCGCCCTTGTTGGGCAGCGGGTCCTTGATCACCTGGACGATGAGCTCCTGGCCGGCGTTGAGCAGCTCCTCGATGGGGGCATGCACCGGCGGGGCGCCGCTGGCGAGCTCGCCCTCTTCCTCACTGTCCTGCTCGTCGAGAGCGGCGAGGTTCTCCTGCACGTCGGCGACGTAGAGGAAGGCGTCGCGTTCGAGGCCTATGTCGACGAAGGCGGCCTGCATCCCGGGCAGCACGCGGGTCACGCGGCCCTTGTAGACGTTGCCCACGCTCCCCCGCTGATGCGGGCGCTCGACGAAGATCTCGGTCAGACGATCGTCGTCGAGCACGGCGATCCGCGTCTGGTGCGGGTCGCTTTCGATCAGCATTTTGTTCGCCACGGCTGCCGATCCTACCGCGGGGCGTCGAAGGACCCTATCGGTTGACGTAGCGCCGGTAGTCAATGCCGAGAATGAGGCCGGTGGCGATGAAGCAGGCCAGCGTGAAGGAGCCGCCGTAAGACAGGAACGGCAGCGGCACGCCGGTCACCGGCACCAGCCCAACCACCATCGCCGAGTTGTAGGCGACATGGAAAGCGAAGACGCCGAGCAACCCGACGGCCAGGAGAATCCCCGCCCGGTCGCGCGCCCGCATGGCGACCCGGGCGCCATTGTGGATGAACAGGAGGTAGAGCGCGAACACTGCCGTCACGCCGCGAAATCCCCATTCTTCGGCGAGCACGGCAAAGATGAAGTCGGTGTGACGTTCCGGCAGGAACCGCAGCTGGCTCTGGGTCCCCTGCATGTAGCCCTTGCCCGTGAGCTCGCCGGAGCCGACGGCGATCTTGCTCTGCCGAATCTGGTAGCCGGCGCCCAGTGGGTCGCTGCCCGGGTTGAGAAAGGTGACGACCCGCTGGCGCTGATAGGGCTTCATGCCCGACGTCCAGACGACGGTACCGACGGCGCTCAACACGAGGGCGGTGACGAGGAGGGTGCGGATGCGGACTCCCGCCACCAGAAGCATGCCGCCGAGCATGGGCACGAACAGAGCGGCTCCACCGAGATCGGGCTCGGCGGCGATCAGCAGCATGGGCGCCGCGACGATGGCGACGGCCGACAGGATGTGGCGCGTGCGCAGGTGCGTGGCGCCGGCTGCCGCCAGGTAGCGCGCGAGCAGAATGGCGGTGGCGATCTTCGCAAACTCGGACGGCTGGACGCCGATGCCGCCGAAGCCAAGCCAGCTGCGGGCGCCACCAGCCTTGTGGCCGAAGGCGAGCACCACCGCGAGCGAGGCCAGAGACAGCCCGTAGATGGGGACCGCGAGGTTGAGCAGGAGCTGGTAGTCGATGGCGAAGACAATGAGGAAGACGAGCAGGCCGACCGCCACCCAGACCAACTGGCGGGGCAGGTAGTCGATCGTCATCTCGGCGCTCGCGCTGCGGATGGTCGCGAGGCCGATCGCCGACAGCATGAGCGCGGCAAGCAACGTCAGCCAGCGCACCGTCGCCAGGCGCCGCAGACTGGGCAGCTCGTCAGGAAGGCTGGCTGGGCCGAGAGGGAGTGAGATAGGTCTCATACATGGCCTTGGCGATGGGGGCGGCGGCGGCCGATCCGTGACCGCCGTGCTCGACGAAGACGACGATCACCAGCCGCGGATCCAGGCGGGGGGCGAAGGAGGCGAACCAGGCATGGTCGCGGTACTCCCAAGGGAGTTGGTCGTTGGTGGTGCGCGTGCTCTGACCGATGACCTGGACGGTGCCCGTCTTGCCGACGATGTCGAGACCCCTGACGGCGGCGATGGCGGCGGTGCCGCCGTCGTTGACCACCTGCCAGAGGCCGTCGCCGACGACGCGCAAGACCTCTGCGGACACCGCCGCCCTGGTCGGCGGCGGAACCGGCGCATCGCGCATCACGTGGGGTGTGATCCGAAAGCCGCCGTTGGCGAGCGTCGCCATCATGCTGGCGACCTGCAGCGGCGTGGTGAGGATCGGACCCTGGCCGATCGACACCGAGATGGTCTCGCCGGCGTACCACGGGGTCTTGCGCGTGGCCAGACTCCAGGCGCCATCCGGGACCAGGCCCCGCTTTTCGCCCTCGAGGTCGATGCCAGTGGCGACAGCGAAGCCGAAGAGACGAGCCCACCGGGCAATGCGGTCGATCCCCATGCGCCGCCCCAGATGGTAGAAGAAGACGTCGCAGGAGCCCTTGAGGGCGGCCCGCACGTCGACGCTGCCGTGGCCGCCGGGCTTCCAACAGCGGAAAGGGCGGTTGTAGAAGGTCTCGCTGCCGCTGCAGTACACGCGATCCAAGGGAGCGATGAAGCCCTCCGAGAGGCCGGCGACCGCCATCACCGCCTTGAACACGGAGCCCGGCGAGTGGGTGTTCTGGAGCACCCGGTTCTGCAGAGGATTGTTGGGGTCGTCGAGGATGGCCTGCCAGGAGGCGACGTCGAGCTGGCGCGAGAAGACGTTCGGGTTGAAGGACGGGACCGAAACCATGGCCAGGATTTCGCCGTTGCGGGGGTCGAGCGCGACGACGGCCCCCACCTTGTCCCGCATCTGGCGCTCGGCCTCCTGCTGGAGGGCAAGGTCGATCGTCAAGTGCAGGCTCTTGCCGGGGGTCGCCGGCTGCTCGCCATACTCCGCCACCAGTCGACTGCGGCTGTCGACCACCACCACCTTCTCGCCGTTGCTGCCCCGCAGCCAGCTGTCGTAGCTCTTCTCGATCCCCTTCTTGCCCACCAGCTCACCCGGCAGGTAGGCGCCGACTGCGAGCTCGCGGTCGCTCACCTCGCCGGTGTAACCGAGGAGGTGAGCCGTCTGTTGGCCATGGCGGTAGAGGCGAATCGGGTTGACCTCGACGGTGAACTCCGGGTGCTCGAACGCCCGCGCGCTGAAACGCGCCACGGCGGCGAGCGACAGGCCCTCGGCGAGGAGCACGGGCGCGTACGGCGAGCCGCCACCGCTCGCGGCCAGCGCCTGGCGCAGGTCCGTGGGGCCGCGCTCGAGTAGTTGCCCGGCGAAGTCGAGGCTGGCGGCGACGTCCCGGGTGCGCCCTTTCTCGAGCATCAGGTTGTAGCTCGGGACGTTCTCCACCAGGAGGTCCTCGTGGCGGTCGAAGACCAGCCCGCGGGGCGCCACCACCGGGATTCGCCGCAGGCGGTTGTTCTCGGCCAACGCCCGGTACTGAGCTCCCTGCGCGACCTGAACGAACCAATACCAGGTGACAACGAACAGCAGCGCAAGGGAGGCCAGGATGTCGAGCAGGCGGACGCGAGCGATCAGCTCCTCGCGATGCTCGCGGACGCGCATGGCGTCAGCGCAAGCGCAGCTCGCGGGTCACGGGGCGAGCGTCGTCGCCCCCGAGCCGTCTGCTGGCCAGATGCACGAGCAACGAGAGGAGGGTGGTGGTCGCCACCGTGAGCAGGGCCCAGAGTGGGCTGGGGGCCTGCGGGGGCGAGAACAGCAGTACCCCGAGGATGCCGAGCAGAGCGAGCTTGAGCGCGGTGGCGACGGCGGCTCCCAGGGCTACCGCGGCGGTCTGGCGCAACATGAAGCGACTGGCCACCACCGCCAACGAGTAGCCGACCAGGGTGTCGCAGAAGCCGTGCAGGCCGAACAAGCCGCCACCGAGAGCGTCGCTCGCCATACCGGCCACCAGGCCACCAAGGAGCCCGGCCCAGAGATTGCCGGACAAGCCGAGCTGGATGACCACGAGGAGTGGCAGGTCGAATAGGAGCGGGAACGTCGGCATGAGCCGGCTGCCGAGGAGCTGGAGGACAATCACCGCAGCCAGCGCCAGGGCAGATCTAAGGAACCGCATTCGACACCCCTTCGCGCATGTTGCTCGGAAGCTCCTTGCCAGCGAGGAGGTAGACCTGGTCGAGGTCCCCGAAATCGACCGCCGGGCTGACCTCGATGGAGTGGAAAAGGCCGCCGCCTGGCCCCACCGCGCGCACGTAGCCGACCAGCAGGCCGCGCGGAAAGACGCCGTCGACGCCGCTCGTGACCACGCGGTCGCCGACGGTGACGTCGGCCTGGATCGGGAGGTAGTCGAGCTCGAGCTCGGCGGTGCCGGCGCCGCGGATGATGCCCTGCCGCCGCGTGCGCTCGATCATGGCGCCGACACCGGCGGTGCGATCGGTCACCATCTGCACCTTGGCGTAGTCGCCACCGACGGCGATGACACGACCCACCAGCCCCCTCGGCGCCAACACGGTCGTGTCGAGCGCCACGGGGCGAGCTCCGACATAGAGCACGAGCGTCCGCAGCCAGGAAAGGTGGTCGGCGTAGACGATATCGGCCGCTCGCAGCGTGCGCTGGAAGGGCGCTGCGTAGTCCACTGCCACCGCCAGCTGCTTGGCCTGCGCCTCGTAGCCCTGGAGCAGGACCACCTGCTCGCGCAGGCGGTCACGCTCGGCGCTGAGGCGACGATTCTCCTCGAGCAGACTGGCGCGACTGCGCAGGTCCGAGAGTCGGTCGTAGCCAGCGCCGGCGATGCCGGAGACCGCGACGGCCAAGGGTCCGACCACCCGCAGGGCGAGACCCTCGAAGGCGCTGCCCTGGCTCTGGCCGGCCGGCACCTGGATGATCAGGAATGCCAGCTCGGTGACCAACAGGAGGGCTGCAACCCAGTGTGCAAGTCGGTCTCTCATGGCTCGCTGCGGCTGGGTTCGGCGCGCGCCGCTCCGGACGTCCACTCGCCTGCCGACTCGCCGCCAGTGCTCAGCGGAACGAGACCTTGCGCAGGAGGTCGAAGTCGTCGAGCAGGCGACCGGTTCCGAGCACGACCGCCGCCAGTGGGTCTTCGGCGAGGACCACCGGCAGGCCGGTTTCGTCGCGCAGACGCTGGTCGAGGGCGCGCAGCAGGGCGCCGCCTCCCGACAGCACGATGCCCTTGTCCATGATGTCCGCCGACAGCTCGGGCGGGGTCCGCTCGAGGGCCATGCGGACGGCGGCGACGATGGTTGCGACCGGCTCGGCGAGCGCTTCGCGAATCTCCTCGTCGTTGATCGAAAGCGTCTTCGGCACGCCTTCGATCAGGTCGCGGCCCTTGATCTCCATCCGCAGCTCGTTCTTGAGCGGGTAGGCCGAGCCGAGCTGCATCTTGATCATCTCGGCGGTGCGCTCGCCGATCAGGAGGTTGTACTTGCGCTTCAAATACTGGACGATGGCCTCGTCCATCTCGTTGCCGGCCACCCGCACCGAGCGGCTGTAGACGATGCCGGCGAGCGAGATGACGGCGACGTCGGTGGTGCCGCCGCCGATGTCGACGATCATGTTGCCCGACGGCTCGGTGATCGGCAGACCGGCGCCAATGGCGGACATCATGGCCTGCTCGACGAGGAAGACCTCGGAGGCGCCGGCGCGCTGTGCCGAGTCCTTGACTGCGCGCTTCTCGACCGGCGTGATCTCCGACGGCACGCCGATGACGATGCGTGGCCGCACCCCCCAGCGCCGTCCACCATGCGCCTTCTTGATGAAGTACTCGAGCATCTTCTCGGTGACGTCGAAGTCGGCGATCACACCGTCACGCATCGGTCGTACCGACTCGATGTTGCCGGGAGTGCGGCCGAGCATCTCCTTGGCCTCGTTGCCGACGGCCTCGATGCGATTGGTGAGCTTGTTGATGACGACGACCGAGGGCTCGCGGACGACGATGCCCTGATTGCGCACGAAGACCAGGGTGTTGGCGGTGCCGAGGTCGATCGCCAGGTCGTTCGAGAAGAAGCGGAGGAGCTGGGAGAACGGCATGGGTGGTCCTTCGGGGGAAACGGCCGCCAGGGGCGGCCACAGAGGGGGAACCGAGGGCGGGCTCGCGCAACGGAAACGCGCCCGGGTTCGCCTGAGCGCGCGAGCTTACAGGTTGTCGACGAAGACGCGCTGCCGGCGGGTGGTCTCGTTGCCGGCCGTGTCGCGCGACCTGACCTCGACGAAACCCCAGCCGTCGGCGTCGAGCTGCACGGTCTTGGTGAAGGCGCCGTCGGCGTTCAACGCCACCAGCTCGCCGTTGACCTCGACCGAGCAGCCGGGCTCGGTGCGGCCAGAGACGATGAAGATACTGCCATAGGTCTGGACGTTCTCGAGGTCGAGGACGGGAGGCACCTTGTCGACCGCGCCGCCACCGCTGGCGGCCGCGACCCGGAAGCGGTGAGGCTCGCTCCAGGGGCCGCGTAGGCCCTCACGGTTGATCGCCGCCACCCGCCACTCGAAGGTACCTTCGCCGCGCAGGCCGAGGGTCGCCCGGGTGCGGCTCCGGTTCTCGACGTCGATCACATTGTCGACGAACAGGCGGTTGCGCGACACCTGCAGGGCGTAGCGGGTGGCCGCTTCGACCGGCGTCCAGGCGAGCAACAGCCGCTGCTTGGCGAGCTCGACCTCGAAGCTGTCGACCGGCTCGTCGAGCGACGGACTGCCGGGCAGGGGCTGCGGCGCGGACACCCGGCTGTTGTCGACGGTGACCTGCTGCAGCGAGCCGACCCTGGCCTTGGCGCCGCTCGCGGTGGCCACGTCGACGCCGCCCGTGTAGGCGGCTACCCGACCGAGCTGCGACTTCTGGTCGAAGGTGACGGTGGCCTGCGTCTCCTCGCGCACCCGCGCCTCGGACTGCGGCGTGGTCACCCGACTGCCGGCCTTGGCGGTGTTCAGGTTGACCCAGCCGTATTCCATCTTGATGCTCTGTTCCCCCGGCAACCCCTCGGCGGTCTGGGTGCGGGTGATCAGCAGCAGCGTGTTCGGGCGGATGGTGTAGAGCGTGCCGTCCAGGAACATGATCTCCGCCGAACCGTTGGCCCCGGTCTTGACGTAGTCGCCCGCCTGGAGTGTGGCGCGGGAGCGCGCCTCCTCCCACTCTCCGCGTTCGCCATGACGGAAGTCGACGCCACCATGCACCGCCACCACCTGGGCCTCGCCACTGCGCCCCTTGTGCTGGACGGCGTCGATGATCGACAGCAGCAGCGCCCGGCTACGCTTGCCGGCATCGAGCGAGTCGGCGTAGTGGGCGGCAGCGAACGCTGTCTGTGCCTCCTCGAGCCCCTTCCAGGCGGCGTTGTACTCCTCGGGGAAGGCGGGAGCACCGGCGCCACCCTGGAGCCGCGACATCAGCCCGCGCACCTCTTCCATCAGCTGTGCGGAATCGCGCTTGAGGGCGTAGCCTTCGTACTGGCGGTAGGCAAAGAAACCGACCACGCTGAGCACGGCGAGAACCGCCACTCCCAGCCAGGCGCGCAGCGCCTCCTCGGAGAGGGTGTACCAGTTACGGCTTTCGTTGCTGTTTGGGCTGGCCACGGGGGCGGAACGAGTCGCTTTGACCAAGGAGCGTAGCACAACGGCTGCGCGGGCGGCCTTGTCCTTTTACCAGCGGGTTGGGTAGAGTCCGGCGTTCGCTCCCGCGGGCTCGGCCTGCGTCGAGGAGCCTAACTCTTCCCTCCGAGCGTCATCGGGTTCACGTAGCAAGGAGTAGCCATGCTGAAGGTCCTGCGCGACAACCTCAAGTATCTGAGCTGGATTCTCTGGGTTGTCCTCGGCGTGTTCGTGCTGTTCGTGTTCGTCGACTTCGGCCGCGGCGTTCCGGGAGGCGGTGGCGTGCACGACGCGGCGGCCACGGTCGGCGAGGACTCGGTGAGCTGGGGCGAGTACCAGCGGGCCTACCGCCGTCTCGAGGACCAGTTCCGGCAGGCCTACGGCGACTCCTTCACGCCGGAGCTCGCGACCCAGATGAAGCTGCCGCTCCAGGCGATGAACCAACTGGTCGGTCAGAAGATCCTGCTCGCCGAGGCGCGCAGGATGGACCTTCTCGCCACCGACGTCGAGGTTCGGCAGGCGGTGCTCGACATCCCCGCGTTCAAGGATGCGAGTGGCAGCTTCATCGGCCAGGCCGATTACCTATCGACCCTCCAGCGCAACGGCTACAACGTCGGGGATTTCGAGCGCGCGCTGCGCGACGACATCGTCATCCAGAAGCTCAACTCGGTGCTCACCCAGGGCCTCTACGTACCCGACGCCGAGGTCGAGAAGACCTACCGCGACCGCGTCGAGCGCGCCACCATTCGCTACATCCAGCAGCGCATCGACAAGCTGCCCGCGGCGCCGCCGGTGCCGGTCAACGACAGCGAGCTCCAGGCCTACTACGACGCCCACCAGAGTGAGTTCCAGCTCGCCGAGCGGCGGGTCGTCGGCTACCTCCTGGTCGATGCCAACCAGCTACGTTCGAGCCTGACCGTCAGCGACCAGGACGTCGAGAGCTTCTACCACGCCAACGAGGCCCAATACAGCAGCCAGGAGGAGGTGCAGGCGCGCCACATCCTGCTCAAGGTGACGGCCGAGCGGCCCGACTCGCAGGCCGAGGCCGAGGCGATGGCGGTGCGCCGGCGTCTCGAGGCCGGTGAGGACTTCGCGGCGGTGGCGGCGCAGGTCTCCGAAGACGAGTCGAACAAGAACCAGGGCGGCGAGCTCGGCTCCTTCGCCCGCGGGCGGATGGTCAAGCCCTTCGAGGATGCCGCCTTCGGCGCCAAGGTCGGCGAGCTCGTAGGGCCGGTCAAGACCGACTTCGGCTACCACATCCTGCAGGTCGAGAGCCGCCGCCCAGCCGGGTTGCGGCCGCTGGCCGAGGTGTCCGCCGAGATCCGCGCTCGGTTGCTCAACGAGCGCACCAACACCGGCGCCGAAACCCGCGCCAAGGCCATCCAGGCGAAGGCGACGAGCGACAAGGTGAGCACGGAAGACGCCTTCAAGGCGCTCGCCGGCGGCGACGCGGCCGTCACCTACGAGGTCACCCCGCCCTTCGGCCGCAGTGACACGGTGCCCAACATCGGCCGCGCCGGCGGCTTCCTCGACGCCGCCTTCGGCTTGGCCGCGAACGGCGTCTCGGCCCCGGTGCGGGTGCCGCGCGGCTTCGCGGTGTTGTTCCTGAAGGACGTCCAGGCCCCCCGCCTGCCGGCGCTTGGCGAGGTGACGGCAGACGTCCGCAAGGCGGTCGAGCGGCAGCACGAGATCACCCGCGCCATCACCCGCCTGGCGACCGCCAAGGCGCAGCTCGCGAACGGCAAGACGCTGGTCGAGGTGGCGGCCGACCTCGGGCTCGACGTCGAAGAAAGCGATCCCTTCGGCCCCACCGGCGTGGTCAAGGGGCTGGGGCTCCAGCCCGAGCTCGCCAAGCAGGCAATGGGCCTCTCCGAGGGTCAGTTCGGCGGTCCGCTGCAGGTCAACCCGCAGGCGGTCGTTCTCTACGAGGTCACCGCGCGCACCCGTTTCGACGCCAAGGAGTTCGCCACCGCCAAGGAGTCGACGCGCGACAGCGTGCGCGGCGAGCGCCAGCGGGCCTTGCTCAATGCCCTGATCGACAAGCGTCGGCGCGAGCTCAACGTGACCTACGACCCGCGGGTTCTCGAGCAGCTCGAGCTGCCGGCGCAGGAGCGCGGCTAGTCGTTTCTCGACGCGCCCGCACCCAAGCGCGGGCGCGACGACTTCCCCGGCCATGATCGGCTTGCTGTCGGGCAAGGTCCTCCTGGCCTCGCCCGAGCTCGTGCTTCTCGACGTGCATGGCGTCGGCTACGAGCTCCACGTGCCGTTGTCGACCTTCTACGAGCTCGAACGCGCCGGCGAGGGACCGGTGCGGCTCTACGTCCACACCCACGTCCGTGAGGACGCCCTCCAGCTCTTCGGCTTCTGGACGCTGCCCGAGAAGAAGCTGTTCCAGCGTCTGATCGGCGTCTCCGGCATCGGCCCGCGCCTGGCCCAGGTGATCCTCTCGGGAATGTCTCCGGGCGACCTCGTCGCCGCCATCGCCGCGGGCGACCTGGGCCGCCTGACGCGCACCCCCGGAGTCGGCAAGAAGACCGCCGAGCGTTTGGTGGTCGAGCTTCGCGACAAGATCCGCGAGCTCGCGCCGCCGCTCGACCCAGCCGCGCCGCCCCTGCCGCCGAGCGGCGACGACCTCGTGCTCGCCCTGGTCAACCTGGGCTACAAGGCGGCGGTGGCCGAGCGGGCCGTCGCCGAGGCGCGCAAGGAGCGGCCGGAGAGCAGCTTCCCGGAGCAGCTGCGCGACAGCCTGAAGCGCCTGTCCAGGGCCTGACGCCGGCCGCGGAGCGCCGTGCCCGCGGCCGACTACAATGCCGTCGATGAATCTCGATGCTCGCCTGCTCTCGGGTGCGGCCGGTCTGGAGGAGCTCCGGACCGAGGAGACGCTGCGCCCGCGCGCGCTCGACGAGTACGTCGGCCAGGAGCGCATCGTCGACAACCTGCGGGTGTTCATCCGCGCCGCGCGGGAGCGGCGTGAGGCGCTCGACCACGTGCTGCTCTTTGGCCCGCCCGGCCTTGGCAAGACCACGCTGGCCAACATCATCGCGCAGGAGATGGGCGCGCCGCTGCGCACCACGGCTGGACCGGTGCTCGAGCGCGCCGGCGATCTGGCGGCGATTCTCACCAACCTCGAGCCTGGTGAGGTGCTGTTCATCGACGAGATCCACCGCCTCGGGCCGACCGTCGAAGAGATTCTCTATCCGGCGCTCGAGGACTACCACCTCGATCTGATCATCGGTCAGGGGCCGGCGGCGCGGACGGTGAAGATCGAGCTGCCGCGGTTCACCCTGGTCGGCGCCACCACCCGCGCCGGCCTGATCAGCGCGCCGCTGCGGGCTCGCTTCGGCATCGTCCATCGGCTGGCGTTCTACAGTCCAGAGGAGCTGACGCGCATCGTCACCCGGGCGGCGCGCCTGCTCGACATCCCGACCGACCCCGATGGCGCCTTCGAGATCGCCCGCCGCAGCCGCGGTACCCCGCGTGTCGCCAACCGGCTGCTGCGCCGGGTGCGCGACTTCGCCCAGGTCGACGGCTCGGGGACCATCGACCTGGCGGTCGCCCGGCGGGCCCTGGGCCTCCTCGAGGTCGACGAGCACGGCTTCGACGAGGTCGATCGCAAGATCCTGGCGACCCTGATCGAGCGCTACCGCGGCGGCCCGGCCGGTATCCAGGCGCTGGCGGCGGCGGTCGGCGAGGATCGCGGCACCCTCGAGGACCTCTATGAGCCGTTCCTCATCCAGGAGGGGTTTCTCCAGCGCACGCCGCGCGGGCGCGTCGCCACCCGGCTCGCCTATGTGCACCTAGGCTACCCGCCGCCAGCCAGTGCCAACGGCACGTTGTTCTGACGCCGCTTGCCTGACTCGACGGCGATGCACGTGCACGGCTCGAACGACGCCATCCTGATCGTCAACCCGAAGGCCGGCTCCGGCCCGGCCGCGAGAACCCGCCACCGCGTGTTGGCGGCTCTCGCCACCGGTGGCTGGCAGGTCGAGCTGGCGGTCACCACTGCCCCCGGCGCGGCCACGGAGCTCGCCCGGGAAGCCGCCTCCGCGGGCCGCGCGGCGGTCTTCGTCCTCGGTGGTGACGGCAGCGCGCGCGAGGCGGCGGCCGGCCTCCTCGGCAGCGACACGGCCCTCGGCGTCCTGCCCGGTGGCACCACCAACGTCGTCGCGCGCGCCCTCGGCCTGCCGATGAACGCGGCGGCGGCGGCAGCCCGCCTGCGCCCCGGGCGGACCCGTCGTTGGGACGTCGGCCTGTGCGGCGACGAGCCGTTCCTGATGCAGGCCTCCGCCGGGCTCGACGCGGCGGTGATGGCGGGAGTCGACCCCGGGCTCAAGGCACGGCTCGGCCAGGTCGGCGTCGCCCTCGCGGGCCTCAAGGTCTGGCTCGACTACGACTTCCCGAGCTACCAGGTCGAGGTCGACGGCGCCTGCTGCGAGGCCCAGGGTGTCGTCGTCGCCAACCTGGCCGAGTATGCCGGCAACTACCGCATCGTGCCGGCGGCGAGTGCCGAAGATGGCCAACTCGACCTCCTGCTCTGGCACGGCAGGGACCGGTCGGCAGCGCTCGGCTTCGCCCTCGACCTCGGGCGCGGTCGCCACGCCGCCCGCGCCGACGTCGAGATTCGACCGGTGTCGAGCGTGGTGCTCGTCGGCCCGCCCGGGGCGCCCTACCAGATCGACGGCGAGGCGCGACGCCTGACCGTGCCCATGGCCGTCCGCCTGGCCGCGTCCCGGCTGACAGTCCTGTCCCCGGCCTGAGCGCCTCGCCCGCCCTTGGGTGGGGGGTTCAGCGGACGCGCTGCTGACAGAATGACCAGCCATGGCTGCCGACCCGACTCCCCCGCTTCGCCCCCTCGACCCGCTGTTCTCGCCGCGCTCGATCGCCGTCATCGGCGCCTCGAGGAACCGTGGCTCGTTGGGTTTCGCGCTGCTGCACAACCTGGTCGCCGGCGAGTACGAGGGCGCGATCTTCCCGGTCAACCCGCAGGCCGCCGCGATCCATTCGCTCAAGTGCTACCCGTCGGTGGGTGCCATCCCCGACGCGATCGACCTCGCTGTCGTCGTGGTGCCGAAGGCGCGGGTGGCGGCGGTGGTCGACGAGTGTCTCGAGAAGGGCGCCCGCGGCCTGGTGGTGATCACTGCGGGCTACGGGGAGACCGGTGCCGCTGGGCGGGCGGCGGAGCAGGCGTTGCGGGCCAAGGTGCGGGCGGCGGGGGCGCGGATGATCGGCCCCAACTGCATGGGCATCATCAACACCGCCGCCGGCGTGCGGATGAACGCTACCTTTGCGCCGACGCCAGCGCGCCCGGGCTCACTCGGCTTCGTCAGCCAGTCGGGTGCCCTCGGGGTGGCGATCCTCAACCTGGCGGACGACCTCGGAGTCGGCCTCACGCAGTTCGCCTCGATGGGCAACAAGGCCGACGTCTCGGGCAATGACCTGCTCGAGCACTGGGAGGACGACCCGGCGACGCGCGTCATCTGCATGTACCTCGAGAGCTTCGGCAACCCGCAGCGCTTCGTCGAGCTCGCCCGCCGGGTGGGTCGCAAGAAGCCGATCCTGGTGGTCAAGGCAGGGCGCACGGCGGAAGGCGCGCGAGCGGCGTCGAGTCACACCGGTGCCATCGCCGGTGCCGACGTCTCGGTCTCCGCGTTTCTCGACCAGTGCGGCGTGCTCCGCGCCGACACCATCGACGAGCTGTTCGACGTTGCCCGCGCCCTCGACCGCTGCCCGCTGCCGGCGGGCAACCGGGTGGCGATCGTCACCAACGCCGGCGGGCCGGGAATCATGGCCACCGACGCCTGCGTCGGCCACGGGCTGGCCATTGCCAGCCTGTCGGCCGAGACGCAGGCAGTGCTGCGCGGCTTCCTGCCCGCCGAGGCCAGCGTCGCCAACCCGGTCGACATGATCGCCTCCGCCAACGAGGAGTCCTATCGGCGCTCGCTCGCCGCGGTCCTCGCGGACCCGAGCGTCGACATGGCGCTCGCCATCAACGTCACGCCCCTGCTGTCGAGCCCGCTCGCCATCCTCGAGTCGGTGGCCGTCGCCGCGGGTAGCGGCGCCGCCAAGCCGGTGCTCGCGGTGATGATGGCAACCGACGTCTTCTACGAGTCGATCAAGGGCCGCGACGACCTGCCACCGGTGTACCGCTTCCCGGAATCAGCGGCGCGGACGCTCGCGCAGCTCTCCCGTTATGCCGCTTGGCGTCGTCGTCCGGCGGACGAGCAGACGCCCCGCTTCGCCATCGACGACGCGGCCGTCGCCGACCTGCTCGACGCCGCCGCCCGGCGTGCGGCGGCAACCGGTGACTCCTACCTCGCGCCGGACGAGGGCTTCCGCCTGCTCGAGCTGGCGGGGCTGCCGGTTGCCCGCTGGCGCTACGTGCACGACCGCGCTGGCGTGATCGCCGCCGGCCAGGACCTCGGCTACCCGCTGGTCCTCAAGGCGCATGCGCGCGGCTTGGTGCACAAGAGCGAGCTCGGCGCCGTGCGTCTCGACCTGCGCGACCCGCTGGCGCTGGCCGACGCCGTTGACGCGATGAGCGCCCGGCTCGCCGCCGCGGGGACCAGCCCGGCCGGCTTCCTGCTCCAAGAGATGGTCGGCGGCAGCGGCGAGCGCGGTGGCCACGAGACCATCCTCGGCGTTTCGCACATGCCGGCGATGGGGCCGCTCTTGATGTTCGGCCTCGGCGGCAAGTACGTCGAGGTGTTCAGGGACGTCCGCTTCGCGGTGCCGCCGCTCGCGCCGACCGACGCCAGGGACCTGATCGCTGGCATCCGCGGGCATCAGTTGCTGACCGGAGTGCGCGGCGAGCCGCCGGCCGACGTTCCGGCGCTGGTCGAGGCGATCCTTCGCCTGTCCCAGCTCGCGCTCAGCCACCCACGGATTGCCGAGCTCGACGTCAACCCGTTCCTCGCCGGCCTGGCTGCGACATCTGGCAACGTCGGCACCCCGGCGCGCGCCCTCGACGTGCGGGTGCGCCTGAGTCTGATCTGATCGTGCGCGCCGCGCGCGGGCCTGCGGTCGCCCGCTCCGGCAGCGGAATTTCCCGGCGCTCACCGACCGTTTGGTTCAGAGCTCGCTGGGGCTGGCTCGCCCCAGCAGCAGCTCGGGGTCGATCCTGGCACCGTGCCAGCGGGCCCCGAAGTGCAGGTGCGGCCCGCTCACCCGGCCGGTGGCGCCGACCGCGCCGAGCACGTCGCCACGCTGGACCTGCTGGCCGACCGCGACGCTGATCCTCGACAGGTGGAACGACATCGTGAATAGCCCGTCGCCGTGGTCGACGACGACGGCGTTGCCGGGGAAGAACTGCTCCTCGGCCAGCACGACTGTGCCGTCGGCGGCCGCCAACACGGGCGTGCCCGTTGACGCCGGGAAATCGGCGCCGGTGTGCGGGCTTCGTGGTTGGCCGTTGAACAGCCGTCGGTCGCCGAAGCGACCGCTGGTGGGCAGCTTCGCCAGCGGTGCGCCCAGCGGCAGGGAGAACCGACGCGCAGAGCGTCCCTCGCACAGGCCGTTGGTCTTCGCCTGATCGCGCTCGACGCGCGCGGCGTCCGCTGGCGAGAGGTCCACCTTGCCCTGGTCGGTGATCGTCACTTCCTGGGTGGGATACGGATAGGCCGCGACCTCGACCGTCCGCCGTTCGACCACGCCGGCGCGTAGCCGGCCAACCTCGATCCGCGCGCCCGGTGCGGCAAACAGGTCGATCGGGAAGAAACAAGCGGTCCACACCGGCGCATAGCGCTCGTCACCGAAGACGCAGAGGTCGGTGGTCTCGCCGGCCCAGCGCACCAGGCCACCCGGCCGGACGGCGACCAGGGGGGCGAGCTGGGCACTCGGGTCGGCGGGAGCGGCGGCTGGCGGGCCGGTCGCGAGGGCGGCGCTGGACAGCGCAGAGGCGAGAAGGGCGGCGAGAACGTTCGACCGAGCCATGGTGGTCAGTGTTGCACAACCCACGAGGCACACCCGCGACGACGGCTGGCCGGAGAGGAACATCCGCCCCCTCGAACCGGTTATCTTGTGCAGCCATGTTCCTCGAGATCATCAACCGAGTCTTCGGCTCGCTGACCGGCCGACTGCGCTTCCCGCAGCTCTTCGGACTGCTGGCCACCCTCTTCGTGGTCGACCTGGTGATCCCGGACCTCGTCCCGTTCGTCGACGAGATCATGCTGTTCCTGCTCACCGCCATGGTCGGCATGATCCGCACCCGCAAGCCGGCCGCATCCACGGCGCCGCTCGCCACCGCCAAGCCGGCGGAGAAGAACGTCACGCCGGTCGCGCAGCCCTGAGCGGCCGCGTCAACCGGCGTAGAGCGTCACCTCGTTGGCGAGACGCTCACTGATGTGCAGCAGCGTCGGCAGGTCGGGGTGGCGGACGATCAGGTAGCCGTCGCCGACCAGGGTGTTGCGCCAGTCGCGGCGTGGTGACCCGACCGGGGTCAGAGACTCTTCGACGAGCAGGCCGCCGAGCTCGGCGCGCAGGCGGTCCAGACCTTCGATCCGCTGCACGATGCCCTGGCCCTTGGCGCGCTTGAAGGTCACGTTGACGTTCCAGTGGCGGGTGAACGGGTGATCGACGTAGCCGAGACAGACGGCCTGCGCCCAGGCGAGGTTGGTGTCGTCGTCGGTGCAGTAGTTCATCAGGTCGACCAGACGGGCGCCGGGCGGGCGGCAGGCGATCTCGCCGAACACCACCTCGCCGTCGCCCTTCCTGAACCACTCCATGTGGGTGAAGCCGGTGCGAAAGCCGAGCGCGTCGAGCACCCGTCGCCCGAGCAGCCGCCCGCCCTGAATCTCCTCCATCTCGAGGTCGCGCAGAGCAAAGGTCTGTGGGCTCACCCACTCGAGCTGACGCTGGAGGAGGGGACGCGGCTTGTACCAACAGACGTTCTCGAAGTAGAGCTGGCCACGCGCACAGATGGTGTCGAACGTGAATTCCTCGCCCTCGATGAATTCCTCGACCGAGGCCTCCTCGACGTGCTTGATCATGGCGAGAGCGCGCGCGAGCTCGGACGGGGAGTCGCAGCGGTGGGTGTCTTTCGAGCCGGCGCCGGCGATCGGCTTGACGATCAGCGGGTAGCCGATGCGCTCCGCCGCCTCCCACGCCTGATGCTCGGCGACCACCTTGGCGTGACGAGGCGTGCGGATGCCCGCCTCGTCGAGGCGCTGCTTCATGACTTCCTTGTCGCGGAACGGGATGGTCTGCTCGAGCGTCATGCCAGGCAGGCCGAGGGCCTCGCGCAGGCGCGCCGCGAGCAACATCCCAGGCTCCCAGAGGCACTCGACGCGGTCGATGCGCAGGCGCTGGGCAAGCGACAGCACCTCGCGCACTACCGCAGGCTCGTCCCACAGCGACCGCACCTGCAGGTGATGGCCGACGTGCTGGCGGGCGATCGGCGGCAGGCCTTCCTTCGGCTGGTCGCCCAGTCCGATGACCTCGGCACCTACACGGGCGAGCGCCCGGGCAAAGTAGGGCATCTCCGCCGGATATCCCGGCGACACCATCAGCACGCGCAGGCTCATCGCGTCAGCTCCGCATTCTATGGGCGTCCGAGCTCAGCCGAGCTCGACGCGGACGTTCGAAATCAGGTGGGACAGGGCGCGCTCGACGATCGCCGTCTCGGGGTGGCGGACAATGACGAAGCCGTCGCCCTCGTAGCTCGACGACGGCTTGGCACCGATCCGTGGGGCGCGGTGCTCCATGACCATGCCGCCGAGCTCGGCCAACGCCGCCTCGAGCCCGTGCACGGCGCGGATGCGGCCTTTGCCCTGGCCGCGCAGGTACGCGCAGCCGGCGGCGTAGGCACGCGGCGGTGGGTCGAAGGTGCCGAAGACCACCAGCTTGGCCCAGGCGGCGTAGAAATCGACGTCGTGGGCGTAGGAGATGAGCGAGGTGATCTGGGCGCCCGGCGGGCGCGCACCCACCTCCGACACCAGGACGCTGCCGTCCGGCCGCCGGAACCACTCCATGTGCGACAACCCGGTCTCCATGCCGAGCGCGCGCAGGGCGCGCACGGCCACCCGCCGGATGTCGTCGTAGCGCGGGTCGTCGATCTCGCGCGGCACGATGACGCACCACTGGATCCAGGGGTTGTCGATCACCTTGAGGGGCGCCGGCAGGTAGTGCGACAGCGAGTGCCAGACCGCGCGGCCGCGGATCGACACGGTGTCGAAGGACATCTCCTGGCCGGTGACGAACTCCTCGATCACCGCCGGCCGCGCCGGGCTGGGGCGCGCGGTGGTCAGGGCGGCGGTCAGCTCCTCGGCGGTCTGGATGCGGTGGGTGCCCTTGGCGCCGGCGCCCGCCGCCGGCTTCAAGACCAGCGGCAGGCCGACCTCGCGGGCGAAGGTCCAGGCGTCCTCGGGCGCGGCGACCGCCGCGTGACGGGCACAGGGCACGCCGGCCGCCGTCAGGACGTCCTTCATGCGTCCCTTGTCGCGGAAGTTGGCCGCCGCCTCCGCCGAAAGCCCCGGAATGTGGAGCAGGTCGCGGACCTCGCCGAGCGGCACCTGGAGCTGCTCGAGGGTACCGAGCAGGCGACCTACCGGCCCGAGCTCACGACTGAGCTCGCGCGTGGCGTCAGCGATCTGCTGGGGGTCGAGGCCGTCGCGCAGTTGGCGATGGGCGACGAGCTTGGCCTTGATGCCGGTCGGCAGGCGGTCGCGCGGATCCTGGCTCAGGAGCGCCACCGGCACTCCCGGCAACGAGGCCACGGCGTCGACGAACCGCAGTGTGGTCTCGACGAAGAACGGAGCAACGAAGACGACAGCGGGTGGTCTCATCGGGGCGCGTCTCGGCTTGCGAACATGCGGGTGGGACGGTCGACCGGGCTAGCCGGTGCGCATGAAGTGCCAGCGGAGGTCGCCGGCCTGCGGTTGGTACACCTCGGCCTGGATCTGCGGCGCAAACTCGCGCAACACGGTGGCCAGGTGGGCCCCGCGGGCGACGCGCACCAGCGGCTCGGTCGCCTCGGCCCCAGCCTTCGAGATGTAGGACTGCCAAACCGCTTGGCGGATCGACATCGACCCGAGCGAGACGTTCGGCAGCCTGGAGACGCCCCGCTTGAGGAGCGAGATCTTTTCCTCCAGGCCGCGGGTGTCGGCCAGCGGCTCACGCTGCCAAGGAGTGAAGGGCTTGGGCACCAGGATGTTGGTGCCCAGGTGGATATGGCCGATGATGCCGCGCGGCACCAGCTCCTCGAGCATGATCGCGCGGCACTCGGCGGCGAGGGTGAGAATGCCCTCGACGTCGGCCATCGTCTCGCCGGGGACGCCAATCAAGAAATAGAGCTTGAGACCGGTGAAGCCCTGGCGAAAGATCAGCCGCACCTTCTCGCGCAGCAGACTGTTCGGCACCGGCTTATTGAGCTTCCAGCGCAGCTCGTCGGTGCCGGTCTCGGGCGCCAGGGTGATCGAACGGTCGCCGGAGGCGTAGAGCGCCTCGAGGATGCCCTCGTTGACCGCCGGGATGCGGATCGACGACACCGAGGTGCGGAAGCCCAGGCGGTTGGCCTCGCGCAGAACGCGCTCGATCTCCGGGTGGTCGCCGACGGCGGTGGCGACGAAGCCGAGCTGGTCGGTCACCGGCCGCGCGCGCTCGAGCGACGCGAGGATGAAGTCGCTCGGGTGCCAGCGGAATTGCCCCATGCCGAACGTCGCCCAACAGTACTTGCACTTCTCGGGGCAGCCGCGCGACATCTCGATCAGGAACTTGTTGGCAAATTCGGTATGCGGGGTGACGATGGCGGTCGTCGGCAGGTGGCCGGGGTGCGCCATCTGTTCGCCGGTGAGCTCGAGCTTGCGCAGCTTGCTGGTCGGGCTGACCAACTCGCTCGCGTCGTGGCGTGACGGCACGTAGTAGCCGGGGGTCGCCGCCAGGCGCTCGAGCACCGCCTCCTTCGAGCCCTCGTCGGTCAGTGCAGGGAGCAGCGTCGGCAGCAGGTTCTCGGCGGCACCGAGCGCGAAGACGTCGACGAAGGCGGCGAGGGTCAGCGGGTTGATCGCCGCGCACGCGCCGCCGACCAGGATCAGCGGATGGTCCTCGCCGCGCTCGTCGCGCAGGAGTGGAATGTGTGCGCGGTCGAGCAGGGCGAGAAGGTTGGTGTAGTCCTCCTCGAAGCTGATCGACGTGGCGATCGCCCCGAACGCCCCGAGTGGCGTCCCGGTTTCGAGCGACAGCGGGACGCCGTCGCCGTCGGTGAAGAAGCGCTCGCAGGCCCATCCAGACTGCCGATGGATGAGCTCGTAGACGCGCTGAAAGCCCAGGCTCGACATGCCGACGTGGTAGCTGTTGGCGTACACCAGGGCCAGCGTGTGGTCGGCGACCGGCGAGAAGCGCTCGACCGCGCGCTCGGCGGCGCGGAAGGCGGCCCAGTCGTGCCCGCCGCGAGGGCGGGCTGGAGGCGTGCGGCGTGGTCGTGCCATCGTGAACCCGTAAGTCTACCCTGGCCGCGGCTCCGCC